>Ga0116170_10000539_pt1 | contig 40222 bp, 24 predicted proteins | sample AD_JPNHW1_MetaG_FD_89797 | JGI IMG/M metagenome (GOLD analysis project Ga0116170, IMG submission 89797) | Active sludge microbial communities of municipal wastewater-treating anaerobic digesters from Japan - AD_JPNHW1_MetaG | ecosystem: Engineered > Bioreactor > Anaerobic > Digestate | place... | reverse complement strand
TTTATAAGGCTTCATCAGTTTTCTCCTCTTGGGAAAGATTGGGTTCCAGGCCATCGAGCCAGGCAAGCTCCGCGGTAATCATCGCGCGGCGAAAGGCGGCCAGCTCGGCGCCCAAAGGGCTGGTGGGATGGGGGTCTAGCTCCGCCAGCCAGAGCTGGCACTCGCGCCTTTGGTCGTGGCGCAGGCCGGCCGCGTTGGCCTCGCCGAGCAAGGCGTGGGAAAAATGGTGCTTGAGTAAAAATGAAGGGCGGAAATCCTTGGGCCGGTGCACGGGTTCGACCAGCCAGGCGCGGATGAGCGCCTCCCCGGCTGTCGTGAGGGCATATGCCACACGCGCGGGGCTGGAATTGGAGGGCAGCGTCACACCGTGGATGAGGCCGGCGCGCGCTAGCTTTTCCAGCTGGGCGTACAGGTTGGCCTGGCCCACTTGCCAAATCATCCCCACGCCAGCCGGCTCCTCCAGGCGCTTGTAAAGCTCATAGCCGTGGGCCGGCCCGCTCCACAGCATGGCAAGGAGCAAGTAATCGGAGGGGGAAAGACGGGTTGTGTTTCTGCCCATGCGCGCGTTCCATTCGGAGGGCTTTTCCGGGCTGGTCGCGGGGAAGCGCCCTACTCAATGATTGAGTAGTAAGGATACCACCGGGCGCCCCGGTGGTCAATGATTGGAAACAAAATCAGGGGAGTACAAGCTGGAAATAGTGACTCACTTAGCCCTCTCCGCTGGACGTTTGCGTGCCCACAGGGCAGTAAGGACCGCAAAGCGAGGGAGTGGAAGTTGCAGGCAACGAGCCAGCCTTGTCCTTCCAAACACACGGAGACTCTCACTAGAAGCGACCTCGTCGTATAATTCAAAACAGCCTGCTCATATTCACAACCCAGGGGTGCGGAAAGTCATGCCAAGATTCTATTATTCAGACACACTCACCAACTTTTTCTCAACAGACCCAGCCCTCATCCTCGGCAAGCTCGCCAAGGCGAACGAATTTGCCTTGGAACAAACCCAAAGAGGGGCCTGGGAGCAGGAAATCTCCATTCTCAAACAGGCGCTGCTGGGCTATACAGGCCAAATCTACTTCGAATACTCCATCCCGCGCATGGGTAAGCGGATTGATGTCGTCCTGCTCATAAGCTCGGTGATTTTCATCCTGGAATTCAAAGTCGGACAGGTTCGCTTCGAAGCCAATGCGCTGGACCAGGTGTGGGATTATGCGCTCGACCTGAAAAATTTCCACGAAACCAGCCACGACCCTGCCATAGCGCCAATTTTGGTTGCCACGGAAGCCAGTTCGGAATTCATCCTGGTCACCGAGTCCAACCATAACGATAAGGTGCTGCTCCCCATGCGGGTAGCCCCGGAACAGCTGCGTAAAGCGATTGCGACCACGCTCCAATACTACGACGGAGAACCCATCAACCCCCAGGTATGGGGGCAGGGCGGTTACCAACCCACGCCAACCATCATTGAAGCTGCCATCGCCCTGTATAGCGGCCATTCAGTGCAGGACATCTCAAGAAACGATGCGGGTGCAATCAACCTCAAGGAAACATCCGCTGTCATCCAGGAAATCATCCAAAAATCCAAAGCGCAAAATCAGAAATCCATCTGTTTTGTCACCGGGGTTCCCGGGGCCGGCAAGACGCTGGTCGGTCTGAACATCGCCACCCAAAACATCGACAAGGACAACGATCTCTACAGCGTATTCCTTTCCGGCAACGGCCCCCTGGTGCTCATCCTTCGCGAGGCGCTTGCCCGGGATAAGTGGCGCGCAGAACAGGCGAAAGGGAAAAAACTATCCAAGGGTGAGGCCAGGCGCGATGTCAAGCTGTTCATCCAAAACGTGCATAACTTCCGGGACGATTGCCTGGTGGACCTGGCCAAACCCCCGCTGGAACACGTGGCGCTCTTTGACGAAGCCCAGCGCGCCTGGAATCTTCAACAAACTGTCAATTTCATGCGTCGAAAAAAGAACATAGCCGGGTTCCGCCAGTCGGAGCCCGGTTTCCTCATCTCCTGCATGGACCGTCATCCCGATTGGGCCGTGGTGGTCTGCCTGGTGGGCAGCGGGCAGGAGATAAACACGGGCGAAGCTGGCATTGCCGAGTGGTTCAGGGCCTTGCAGTCTGACTTTCCGGATTGGCACATCTACGTTTCACCCCAGATAACCAGCGCAGAGTTTGGCTCGGGGGATTTGCTCGGCAATCTGGCCAACCATCCCAACCTCCATTTCCAGGACGACCTGCACCTGGCGGTTTCCATCCGCTCCTTCCGGAGTGAAAACGTGTCCCTGTTGGTGAAACAAATCCTGGACCTGGATGCGCCAGCAGCCCGGCAAACCCTGTTACGCATTGGGGACAAGTATCCCATCGTCCTCACCCGGGACGTCTCCAAGGCCAAACAATGGTTGCAGCAACAGGCCCGTGGGAATGAGCGTTATGGTCTGCTGGTTTCGTCGCAAGCCATCCGGCTGAAACCATTGGCGGTCGACGTTCGGGCGACCATTGACCCCATCCACTGGTTCCTGGACGGCAAGGAGGACATACGCTCCTCCTATTACCTGGAAGATGTGGCCACCGAATTCCAGGTCCAGGGCTTGGAGCTGGACTGGGCCTGCATTATCTGGGATGGCGATTTTCGTCGGACGAAAAACGGCTGGATGTACAAATCTTTTGTTGGGTCCAAGTGGAATTCCATCAAAAAAGATGAGCGACAAGTCTATTTGAAAAACGCTTACCGCGTGCTACTCACCCGTGCAAGGCAGGGTATGGTCATTGTCGTTCCTGACGGCGACCCCGCCGACCCAACCCGTAAACCCGAGGTTTACGACCCAACCTACGCTTACCTCAAGAGCCTCGGCCTGCCTGAAATTTAGCCCCGCTCCCTTAATCCTCGTCCGGAAGGCAGACTTTGGCCACGATGTAGACATACCGCAGTGGCACCTGCCCGGTGTTGAGCACGTTGTGGGTCGTCTCAGGCGGGCAGTACACCAGCGTGCCAGCGCGCAGCGGCAGCTCCGCGCCTCCCGCCAGCAGAAACCTGCCTTCCCCCTCCAGCACCACCACACACTCCTCACGGCCTTCCGTGGTGTGCTCGCCCACCGTCTCCCCCGGGCCCAGTTCCACCGCTCCAGCCTTCATCGCGCTGGTCTCCGGTGGGCCTGAAAGCAGGCGGCGGTAAGGTGTGCCGTCAAAATCCAAATGAAAAACCAAGGGTTGCGGGTTCATAGGCTGCTCCTTCGCTCACGGTCAATCCAATCCTGTCACACTGGCAGGCCCGCGCGGTCTTCAGCAGACCTGCCAGCATGGAAACACGTCTTGTTATATGGTCTCGGTAACCTTGCTCAGCCCCCGGGGGTTATCTACATCCAACCCGCGCAAAGCCGCCAGCTGCCAGCCAATCACCTGCCCGGGCAGCACGTCCGTCAGCGGGGAGAGCCATTCCGGCACCCCCGCGGGGATGTTGAAGCTGATATCGGCCAAAGCGCGGGCTTTTTGGCTATCGGTGATGGCGGTTATGTCCGCCCCGGACTGGCGGAACCTGGCCATAATCTGCAACGTGGGCTCCAGCATTGCGCCGCTGTGCGCCACCACGAAGGTGGGGAAATCCTTGCGCAGGATGCCAATCGGCCCGTGTAAAAAGTCCGCGGAGGAATACGACAACATGGCCAGGCTGTTAAGCTCCATAATCTTGAGCGCCATTTCAAACGCGGTGGCGTAGTTGTAGCCGCGCCCGATGGTCAGGCCGGTTTGCATGAAGTGGTAGCGTTCCACGCTGCCAGCCATCGCCATAACGCCATCCAGCGTTTCCTTCATCCAGGCAGGCACCCGCGCGAGGGTGGCCCAGTCCTCGTCCCGCGGGGTCCAGTTGTCCTCCGGGGAGCCCAGCGCGCACGAAAGCATGGCCACCGCGGCCAGCGATGCCGTGTAGGTCTTGGTGGCCGCCACGGCCTTTTCGGGCCCCGCGCGCAAATCCACCACCAGGTCCGAAGCCTCGGCCAGGGGTGAAGCGGGGTCGTTGGTCAGCGAGATGGTGGGGCAGCCCTGGGCGCGGCCGGCCGCGAGCACCGAAACGATATCCGGCGACTGGCCGGACTGTGAAATGCCCACCACCAGCGCACCGTTCAGCCGCGGGGTTTGGCCGTAGATGGAGAAAACGGACGGCGCGGCCAGCATCACCGGCACATGGTTGCGGTTCTGCAGCAGGTATTGGGCAAAACGCGCGGCGTTATCCGAGGTGCCTCGCGCGGCAATCAGGATATAGTTAAAGCCCCCTTTAAAGGTCCGCAGGTCGCCCGGCAAGCTCCCCTGGCAGGCGTCCAACAGGCGCCGCACGGCTTCGGGTTGTTCAAGAATTTCGGTTTGCAGGTTTGAAGCGGTCATGGATTATTCCTCCTTGGGCATCGCGGGCGCGGGGGTCAGTACAGGCAAAGCCAACCCGCGGGGGACGTCGCGCACGCGGTTCATTAAAAGTGTCCCCAGCAGGGTAAAAGCGATTGAAGCGGCAAACATCAGCGGATAGCCGCGGGATTCCACCAGCCAGCCAGCCAAAACAGGCGCGAGCAACAACACGCTGCCGGTCAGGGTGCGGGCCATGCCCAGGTAGGTGGGCCGCAGGTCTTCCTCCCCCAACTCCATCACCAGCGCCAGGTCTCCCAGGCCCATGCCGGATGAATGGATGCCGTAAAAGACAAACACCAGGTAATACACCCAGATGACTTTGGCCGTCAGCACCACCACCAGAGAAATCACCCACAGGAAAAGCGAAATCATCACGATGCGTTTCGGCCCGATTTTATCCCCCAGCGCGGCCCACACCGCGTAACCCAGGATGCCACTGGCAAACAGCACGCCGGTGAAAATGGCCGCCTGTTCGTCGCTTAGCGCGAGTTTGTGAATGCCATACACCGCCAGGAAGGCACTGCCCATGGAGCCGAGGAAGGTGGCCGACCGCGCGATGAGGTACATGCGCAGGTTGCCATCCCGGCGCAAGATATCCCCAAACAAGTGAAAGTCCACGGCCTTGGGGCTGGGTTTCGCCTCCGAGGTCGGGGTGTTGACTGGGGCGCGCTCGGGTTCGCGGTTTTGGGAATAGCTGGCGAACGAAAGCCACTGCGCGATAACGGCGATAAAAAAGCCGGTGGCGTAATTGTAGGGGTATTGCAGACGGCTGAGCACCACCGCCGCGATGGCTGAACCCACCACGCCCATCGATTGGCCAAACACGCGCGAAATGCCAAAAACCCGCGCGCGGTGGCTGATGGGAAAGACCGTTGCCATCACTTCCTGCCAGGGCAGCGCGGAAAGTCCGCCGAAAATACCCCGCAGTGACATTAAGATCAGTAAGAAGGTCAGCGCCGTGGCCTTGCTGATGTGGGGAATCGCCAGGGCCAGCGCCGGGAAAAACAGGTAGGGGAGACGTTCGGCAATCGCGAATTTACGTGAAAGCGGCAGCTTCTTGGGTGAACGCGAGACAATCCCGCTGATGAACATTTGCGGGATGAACCAGCCAGCGTTGACGATGGCCGGCATCAGCCCGATGATGAACGGCGAGTCGGTCAGGGTGGCGGCGAAAACCGGCATGATGGTGTTGATGGACCACAGGCTGTCGGCAAAGAAGAAAAACATCAGGTCAAGCGTGTTGACGATGACGTTGTGTTTAAAATGCCGCGCGACCCCCTCAGGGACATTGTCCGAGGGCTTGATGCTCAGGGTGCGATAGAAAAAAAGCTTGACGCGGTTAAACATTCGTTGAGGTCCTGCAGGGGTCAATTATACAATTGAAAAGTGGTTATTAACCACATTGGGGTGTGGCGCGCGACATTCACGCCCCGACCCCGCCCCCTACCCCAACAGGAACGCGCCTTGCCCCGCGGCCGGGTTGCCCAGCCAAACCTCCACCTGGTGGTCATCTCCCTCCAGGCCGGCGGGTACCAGGCTGCCTTCCATTTCCTGCCCATCCACGACCATGCGGCTGACGCCCCGGCAGACGTGCTCCGGGTTTTGGACGTGGATGCGATATGTCTTGCCCCGGAATTTCCGAGTGACGCTGAATTCGTCCCAGCCAGAAGGGACGCAGGGGTCCACCCGCAGCCCGTTCAACTCCGCTCGCAGCCCCAGTATGTAACGGGTGGCACTGAAGTAGGACCAGGCCGCTGCGCCTGTCAGCCAGGTGGTGCGGGTGTTGCCCGGCCGGGGTGAGAAGCGGGAATACGTAGTCTGCCCCTGCACGTAGGGCTCGCACTGGCGAATTTCAGCCCTGTCGTTCCAGGCGGCAGGCATGGCCGCCGAGTAATATTCGAACGCCCGGTCGCCGTGGCCAAGCAGGCATTCCGCCATCACGCCCCAGCCCTGCGTGTGATTGAATATCCCTGCGTTTTCCTTGATGCCCGGGTTAAACACCACCGCCCGCATCACGTCCACCGGCGTGTGTTCAAAAGCCGGCGCGCAAAGCATCAGCCCCCAGGGAGTGGCCAGCTGGTCGTGCACAGCCTGCATGCAGCCCTCGGCCTGGCCCGGGGTGGCCGCCCCGCTGATGACCGCCCAGACCTGGGTGTTGAAATACAGCTTGCCCTCGGGGTAGTCCCGCGTGCCATACACAATCCCGTCTTCCGTAATGGCCCAGATGAACCAATCGGCGTCCCAGGCATGCGCCTGTATGCGCTCGTCCAGCGCGATGATTTGCTCCTCCGCCCAGCGTTTCTCATCCAACTCGCCCAGGCTCTTGGCAATTTCGGCGTAAACAAGCAAGCCGTAGCGCACCTGGAAGGCCACAAACACGCTCTCCCCATGGAAGCCGAGCCTCAGGCAGTCGTTCCAATCCGCCAGCAGCCCGCAAGGCAAGCCGTGGGCGCCGGTGCGAGTCAGGTTGAACAGGAGGGCCTGCTTGAGGTGCCCAAACACGCTCGCGGAACCCTGGTCGGCATAGGGCAGTTCTTTGTGGTAGAAAGCCAGGTTACCTGTCTCGTTCACGTAGGCCGGCACCGCGTTGAAGAACCACAGGCAGTCGTCCGAGCGGAATTCCTCCTCCGCTATGGGCGGCTCAGCCCCCGGATGATGGTCAAACGGTTGCACGATAGGCAGCGCGCCCCCGTTGGCAAATTGACCGGTGAGCATCAGCTCCAGCCTGGCGCCGGCCTCGTCGGGAATGGCGGATACCACCCCGAGGATGTCCTGCACGGAATCACGGAACCCCAACCCGTCCCGCTCGCCGTTGTAGACCAGGCTGGCGGAGCGCGACCAGGCGTTGGTGACCAGGGCGTTGTAGAGCCCCCAAACGTTGATGGTATGGTTGAAGGCTTCGTCCGGCGTCTGAACACTCAAGCTTTCCAGGCGGGAGTGCCAGAAGTCTTTCAGCCGTTTCAGTTCGGCCTCAGCGCGCTCCAGCGTGCCAAACTCCTGCCAAACCCTGGCGCCTTCCTCCCGGGCCTCCCCCACCCCGAGCAAAACCAGCAGCTCCCGACTTTCACCCGGCGCGAGCGTCAGGTCGGCCTGCAAACTGCCACAAGCGTTGTCCCCATAAGCCAGGCTGTTGCCACACTGGCCAGCCAGGGGCACCCGCGGGGACTGGTAACTGCCATACGTCCCCAAAAAGGTCTCCCGGCTAGTATCGAACCCAGCCAGTTCCGCGCCGGCCAGCCCCATCCACACTTTGCCGGCCTGGTCATTCGGGTCGGCGGGTTTGCCCGACTGGCTGAGGTTGTCATGATAAACTACGCGCAATAATCTGTCAGCCGTCAGTTCGCCTTTAATGATAAACAGCGAATACTGGAGGTTGACCTGGTCCTGGAAGGTGTCCCACTGGTTGGTGAATTCGCAGTAGGTGAATACCGAAAGGTTCCGGGGTGCGTCGGAGTGGTTGGTCAGCTTCAGGCGCCAGTACTCAAAATGCTGGCCGAGCGGCACAAAATAGGTGCTCTCGCTCTCAATCCCACGATACTTTGAGGTAATCACGCTATAGGCTGTGCCATGCCGGCAGACGGAATCGTATTCCTCCAGTGGCTTGCCCACCGGCTGCCAGGAGGCAGACCAAACGTCGCCATCTTCCCGGTCACGGATGTAAAAATAACGCCCGGGCTGGTCCATCGGAACGCTGTTGAAGCGCAGCCTCAATAACCGCCCCTTCGCGCCAGACTTCAAAAAGCTATATCCACCGGCATTGTTGGTGATGAGCGCGCCATACTCGGTGGAACCAAGGTAATTGCTCCAGGAGGCCGGCGTATCCGGCCGGGTGATGACATATTCCCGGGCCTGGTCGTCAAAGTATCCGTATCGCATGGCTCACTTCTTCCTCTTGCCCTTTGACTGTAATTCGTCTATTCCCAGGTTTGGGGCAGCAGCTCTCGCGCCGTCTGGCAGAGAAAAGCCCGCTGTTCCGGGGTGAGCGTGTAATAGGCAGAATTGGCCGCTCGGGTGTCGTTGTTTTCCACCAACAGGATGACCGCGTCCCGGCTCATCAACACGTTGTGCCAGGCCGCGGCTTTGACGTTGTAAAGCAGGCCAGGTTGCATGGTGTAGGTCTCGTAGGCCTCAACGCGCTCATCGCCCTGCCCCAAAAGCAGGACCGCCTGGCCGTACAGCAGCACGAAGACTTCATCCGTTTCCAGGTGCTTCTCTGCCCGAATGATGTTCTCCGGGATGAGCTCGTCCAAAAAGCGCAAAAACGCCACTCGCCAGGTGCCAAAGTCCACCAGGGGCTTGTATCCTTCGCCGTCGTAGGTCCTGATTTCCACTAATTCCGACATCCTTGCCTCCTTTTACGCCTGTCCGCGTCAGCTGACCACGGCTTCAACGTGCACTTCGCTGCGTCCATCCGTGGGGATGGGGATGAGCGTTCCCTCAATCGGTGCCCCATCCACCAGCAGTGCCACCGCGTTGCCGGGGCCCCTGCGCACCACATCAATCCAGTAGCGCACGCCGCGATACATGCGAATCGCCTGGTAGCCGGGCCAATGGGTTGGGATGACCGGCCGCAGCGCGAGCCCCTGCAGGGTAGGTCGGATGCCCAGGATATGCTGCGTGATGGCCACCAGGTTCCAGGACGCGGTGCCCGTCAGCCAGGAATTCTTGGCCTCCCCAAAGGTGGGGGCGGCCTTGCCGGCAATGGTTTGGGCGTATACGTACGGCTCGCAGCGGTGGATTTCACTCATCGCTTCGCGGTTGGATGGGTTGATGCGCAAATAGTAATCGTAGGCCTGGTCAGCCCGCCCAACAACCGTCTCTGCGATGATGACCCACGGGTTGTTGTGGCAGAAGACGCTTCCGTTCTCCTTGTAGCCGGGCGGATAGGATGAAATTTCGCCCAGGTTGAGGTGATACTGGCTGAAAGGCGGGTCGAGCAGCACGATGCCGTGCTCCGTGCCCAGGCGCTCGCGGGTGGAATCCAGCGCCCGCGTGGCGCGTCCGTCCGCCACGCCCAGGCCGGCCATCACGCACATGCCCTGCGGTTCAATGAAGATTTGACCTTCCGCGTTTTGAATGGAACCCACCGGCTGGCCAAACGCGTCGTAGGCCCGGCGGAACCACGCGCCGTCCCAGCCCGCCGCCCACACCGCCGTTTCCATCTCCGCGGCCTTGGCCTGGTAGAAGCCGGTCCCCTCCGGGGCCAGCCCGGCCAGCTCAGGCAGGGCGGCGATGGCAGCCATCTCCTGGCAGGCCAAAACAAACAGCCCGGCGATGAAGACGCTCTCGGCCACCTTCCCTTCAGTGTTTTCCGTGGTCTGGAAGGACTGGCCGGGCGTGTCTGAGAAGCAATTCAGGTTCAGGCAGTCGTTCCAATCCGCCCGCCCAATCAGGGGCAGGCCATGCGGTCCAATCCGCTCCAGGGTGTAGCGTGTGGCGCGTTGCAGGTGTTCATACAGCGGCGTTTCGCTGCCCGGCATGTTCTCATACGGCACCAATTCATCCAGGATGCCCAGGTCGCCGGTTTCCTTCAGGTAAGCGGATACACCCAACACCAGCCACAACGGGTCGTCATTGAAATTGGAGCCGACCTCGTTGTTTCCACGCTTGGTGAGCGGCTGGTACTGGTGGAAGGCACCACCGTTGGCCAGCTGGGTGGCAGAGATTTCAAGGATGCGTTCACGCGCCCGTTCAGGGATGATATGCGCGAAACCGAGCAAATCCTGGTTGGAATCCCTAAAGCCCATGCCCCGCCCGATGCCGCTTTCAAAATAGGAGGCAGAACGGCTCATGTTGAAGGTAATCATACATTGATAGGTGTTCCAGATGTTGACCATGCGGTTGGTATGTACGTCCGGGGTATAGACGCGCAGCTTGTCCAGCAAGCCATCCCAGTTTTCCCGCAACTCCGCGAAGGCTCCTTCCACGCCCGCTGGCGTGATGTACCGCGCGAGCATGGGCCAGACCTTGCATTTGTTAATGGTCTGTGAGCTGGCTGGCTCGAACTTTTCCTCCGGGTTGTTCTCATGGTAGGCCAGCAGGAAGATGACCTGGCGCTCCTCGCCGGGGGCCAGCTCCAGGCGCACCTGGTGGGAACCTATCGGCTGCCAGCCATGCGCGACGGAATCGCGCGCGCGGCCTTCCTCCACGGCCAGTGGGGCATCCCATCCGCGGTATGGGCCCAAAAAGCTCTCCCGCTGGGTGTCAAAACCAGCCAGCGGCGCGGAGCAGCTGAAGCTGGCAAAATGGTTGCGCCGTTCGCGGTACTCGGTCTTGTGGAAGATGGTGCTGTTCTCAAGTGACCAGGCCACGCCAGGGGCCAGCTGGGGTACTTCCATCTCGGCTATGTTGAAATTGCGCTGGAAGTTGGTGGCGTCGTCATTGGCATCCCACAGCGCGAACTCCAGGGCCGAAAACAGGCTGAGGGAGGCATTGGCCTCACGCGTGTTGCGCACGCGCACATCCCAGATTTCCACGGGGTCATCCACGGTGATGAAGTAACGGGCCTTAAACTGGATGCCATGGTTGGTGCTACTGATGCGCGTGTAGCCCATGCCATGCCGGCACTCGTAGGCATCGAGTGTGCCCCGGGTCGGCATCCAGGTGGGCGACCAATACGCGCCGCTGTGGTCATCCCGCAGGTAGAGGTAGCGCCCGCCCATATCCAGTGGGGCGTTGTTATAACGGTAGCGGGTGAGGCGGCGCAGGCGGGCGTCCTTGTAAAAGGTGTACCCACCAGCGGTGTTGGAGATGAGACCGAAATAGTCCTTGCTGCCAAGGTAGTTTATCCAGGGCAGCGGCGTATCCGGCCGGGTAATGACGTATTCACGCCTTGAGTCGTCAAAATAACCGTAGTTCATGTTTCTCCTTCTCCATGCTAATCTGGCAACAGGTTGACCGATGCCTTCATGCGCATGTCCCTTGAGGACGCGCCAATGATGACCTCAAATTCCCCAGGTTCAGCCACCCAACCCGCCAGTGCGTCGTCATAATATGAGAAAGCGTCCCGGTCAAGCCAAACGCGCGCTTCCCGGGCCTCGCCAGGTTGCAGGCTCAGCTTGGCAAAGCCTTTCAGTTCCTTCAGCGGGCGCGTCAGCCGGGATTCCTTATCCGTGATGTACACCTGGGCCACTTCGCTGCCCGCCACCGCCCCCGTGTTGCGGACGGTGAAGCACACTTCCAGCCCCTCATCCGCCCGGAATTCGGCCGCGGAGAGCTTCAAATCGCTGTACGCAAACTGAGTATACGAAAGCCCAAAGCCGAATGGGAACATGGGCTCTTTTTCTACAAAGTCATAATAGCGGTAGCCCACATACAAGCCTTCGCCATACAAAACCTTACCATTTTCACCGGGGAAGTTTAGGTAAGCCGGGTTGTCCTGCAGCCGTTTGGGGAAAGTGGTGGGAAGCTTGCCGCTCGGGCAAACGTCCCCAAACAGCAGGTCCGCCAGTGAATTCCCGCTTTCCTCGCCCGGATACCATAGTTGCAGCACGGCTTTCACCTGTTCCAGCCAGGGCATTTCCAGCGGGGAGCCACTATTGAGCACCACCACGACGTTCGGGTTGGCCTCCGCGAGGCGCGCGATTAATGCGTCCTGTTGGAGCGGCAAGCGCATGTCCACGCGATCCATTTCCTCGCGTTCCCACTCGCCGGTGAGCCCGCCCACCACGATGACCACGTCCGCGTCCTTCGCCGCCGAAACCGCCTCGGCGATGGGGTCCGCGGGGATGGACTTAAGCAGTGTTATCCCGAGCATGCGCCAGTGTTTCTCTTCCGTCAGCGCGTAGCGCAGGCTGATATGCTTTTGCTCTCCCGCGCGCAGCTCCATTTCCACGCACAGGCTGTTCCACAGGGCCGGGTCGTCACAGTCCTGGAAGGGCAAAACTTCTTGCCCATCCACCCACAAGCCCCCGGTGCCGATGCATTGCATCCCAAGCGTGTAGCGTCCGTCTTCGGGCGCAGTAAAAATCGTTTCGAAAATGGCTGAAAAGAGGCGCGCTTCCGGGGCGGGCAGGTCATTGCCCCACCAGGTTTGGGAAGCCCGGCGCACATTGCGGCGCAAAATCGGCTCGCCGCTGAATTCCGTGTTGCCAAACACGCTCAGCGTGAGCCCGGGCTGGCCGGCCATATCGGTCAGCCAGGCAGGCAGTGGCGCTGGCAGCTGCCGGTGGGTGACGCAACCCAGGGCATATGCCACCTCCACCCCCGCGCCCACCCGTTGACGGAGGCCATCCAATGGGGAAACCACCCGGTGGGAGTTCACGAAGGCGCTGCCACCGCCCACAATCTGGGGAATCACCGCGTTTTCCCCGACCACCAGGATGCGCTTGAGGTTTTGCTCGCGCAGGGGCAGAATCGCGTCGTTTTTGAGCAACACGGCAGCCTCGTCCGCGGCCTCGCGGATTAAGGCCCGGGTTGCAGGCCGATCCACGCCTTGTTCGGGGTTAAAAACAGGTTTTTCAAACGCCCCCACCCGCGCGAGCAGGCGCAACAGGCGCCGAACTTTATCGTCCAACACGTCGATCGAAAGCAACCCATCCTCCAGGGCGGCTTTTACGTTTTCTGCGGCCGCCCAGCGCCCCGGGCCGGGCATTTCGAGGTCGAGCCCGCCGGGCACGGACTCCGGCCCGTAGGTGCCAAACCAATCCGAAATCACCGCCCCGTCAAAGCCCCACTCCTCCTTCAGAATCTCCCGCAAGGTGTGGTCGTTGGCGTTGGCGGTCACCCCGTTAATCCGGTTGTAGGCCGACATCACTGCCCAGGGGTGGACCTTTTTCATGGCAGCCCGGAAGGGCTGCAGGTATATTTCCCTCAACGGCCGTTCAGCCACCGTCGCGCTGATGCTGTGACGCTCAAACTCCTGGTCATTGCACACGAAATGCTTGATGCACGCGCTGACGCCGTTCTTTTGCAAGCCGCCGATGTACGCGCAGGCCATCTCGCCCGCCAGGAACGGGTCCTCGGAATAACACTCGAAGTTCCGGCCGGCGATGGGCGAGCGGTGGGTGTTGACCGTTGGGGCCAGCAGCATGTGCGCCTGCTTATCTTTGACTTCGTCAGCCAGTGCCGCCCCCACCCTCTCTACCAGGCTGGTGTTCCAGGTCGCCGCCAGGGCGGAACCGTTCGGGAAGCACGCGGAGTTGGGGCCGTAATTGCCGCTGGTGCCGCGAGCTCCGTTGGGGCCATCCGTCATGCGGAAGGCCGGGATGCCCAGGCGGGGTACGCCAGTACTGTGCCAGGAATCACTCCCTGCCAGCATGCTGGCTTTTTCTTCCACGGTCATTTGTGAGAGCAGCGCTTCGATGTCAATTTCCATAGATCACTCCTTGTGAGCCTCCGGTTCCAAGGGAACCAGGTTGATGTCAATTTTACTTTCAGCCGGCCAGCCTGTGACCTCCCCCCGCGAGAAGCGCGCCCACTTGCCCTCCCCTTCAAGAGCCAGCGGCCTGCCATTCAGCCTGGCCTCTCCCAGCCGGTACGCCGGGTAACCAAGCCCCATCGGGTTGTGATACACCACCGTCAGCTGACGGCCGGCAAACAAGACCCGCGCGATCAAAACGCTGTGCCCGTCAAACTGGCTGGTGCAAAACTTGGGCTCCAACACCAGGTCGCCCAGGTCCCCATGAATGCCAAACACCTGCGAGAGGAGCGTCAGCAGGTACCAGCTCGCCGAACCCGTGAGCCAGGGGTACATGCCCCGCCCTACGGGGTCGAAGTATTCAGGGATGCCCGGGTAAATCCCAGCGCTGGCGAAGTTTTGGCTCTGGTCGTAGATGCCCCGCAGCACCTCCCAGCCTTCGCGTGCCAGCCCCTGCTCATAGAGCGCATAGGCGTACATAACCGACATGTGGTTGAACAGGGCCCCATTTTCCTTGTGCCCAAAGGCAAAGGCGAAGGCCCGCCCAAGCCGCGGGGGGGTCGCGCCAAAGTCAGTGTTGAGCCGGTAGCCATGCATGCCCTCAACCCACAAATTCGCGCGTACCGCCCGCGCGACAGCCCGCGCCTGCTCCGGGGTCGCGATGCCCGCCATCAACGGGAAGACCTGCCCGGTGAGCGTCATCCGCGCGCCACCCGGTCCGTTGCCCTCCACGCGTTGGCCCGCGTTGTCGTAGTACCCATTAAACCAGCCCTCCCCCTCCCCTGCGGGCAGCCATTCAGCCTCGCGGATGTGCGCGCTCAACCAGTCGGCTTTGCGGCGCAGGTCCTCCGCCAAGCGAAGGAGTGGATAAGTAAGCTTTCGCCCCCTGATTTCACCCGCCACGCTGTCCAGGTATTCACCAAGGCGGGTCTGTTTTTCAACGGCCTGGTCATAATCCACCGGCTCGCCAAGGCTATCAAGCAGCGCCCCCAGTTCAGCGGTCAGCTCCAGGGAGGCATGCCCCGCTTGCGCCAACGCCAGGCACAACCTGGCCAGCGCGCGTAAATTGGCGGCATATAAGCTCGCGAAAGCCACGCTTTCACCACGGGCGGCAGCCATGTCCAGCCCATCATTCCAATCTCCGCCCTCAAGCCGGGGGATGTTATGCTCCCCGACATTGAAGAACACCGTCAGGTGCTGGACGAGCAGGTGTTCAAGCAGGCTGCTCTTCCAGGGGGCGCCATCCGGGCCCCGCAGCGTGTTGTCTTCAGCGCTTTGCCTGCCAGCATTCACCTGCTGGCAGCGGTGGGTGAGGTGGTCGCTAAACCAGGTCTGCTCGCCCAGCAGCAGGTCCAGGTCTCCGGTTTGGTCCAGGTAGCGCTGGATGGTCAGCAGCGGCCAGGCTCCGTGGTCCATCCATACCCGGGGAATGTGGTTGCGGTCAGCCAGGAACTGGCCCGGCTGGCTGCCCACAATCGTGGCGTTGCTGCCATCCAGGCGAATCCCAGCACAGTTGTTGATTAGCTGTTCACGCGTGCCGGCTTCATCCGTCAGCATGCCGGCCAGCAGGTCCTGCCAGAGGTCCCGCCAACCGCGCCCCCCACGGCCATAGTCGTGCGCCGGCAGGAAGGAATTGCCCATAATGCGACGCAGAGTGGGCTGCAGCCCCACCCAGCGCAGCCAGCCATTCAGCCTGGGGTCCTGCAGGTCAAAGCACGGGGTGGCCAGTTTGTCCTGCCAGCCCTGCTGGTTCGCTTCCCAATAGCGCTCAAAGGCAGCCGCGCTGCCGTATTTCGCAACCAGCGCCGCTTCGTCCGCGCCTTCAGGCAGGATGGCCAGGATGAGGATGTAACCCACGCTCTGCCCTGGCGCAAGGTCAACCGGCGCGAAGCGCAGCCCGCCCATCGCTTCGTAACCTTCGAAGGCCTCTCCGGCGCGATGACAGGCAACCCCGCCTGGGTAAACTGCCCCCGGGGCTTCAAAATCACCGCCCATGCCGATATACTCCCCAACCAACGGGAAGAATCCGTCTGGCGCGCGGCCCGTGCCATCCGCGCCAAGCACCGCGTACCCGGTGGTGTTGGGTTTGTGCCCGCGTTCATCAAAAGACATCGTCGGGCGCGCGACCACGCCATGCCGCACGCAGCGGATGCGATGTAGCAGGGAGGTGACGTGCCGGTGGTCGCGGAGGTTATCCGCGGAACGGCCAAAGATGGGCACCGCGGCGGTGGGGACGAAGTGCAGGCTTTTGGTGCTCTGGTTAGTCAGCGTAACCCGCGTGAGCTCCACCAGGTCCTCCGTCAACGGGATTAAACTCAGGCATTCAGCCACCAGTTGTTTATCCTGCAGCTCGCGGCGCACGGCGTGCCAAAGCAACCCCGCGCTTACCTCGCTGGTTTCCCCCCGGCCTTCAAAAGCCGCGGCCCGCTGCGGAGCGCTGGCGCCCACCACCGACCAGGCCCGGTCCTCGAAGCACAGCCAAAAATTGCGCCCTGAGCGGGTATTGTGCAAATCCTCCATCGAGACCGGCAGGGTCAGAAAGCTATTTTGACCAGTTTTGACATCCCCGTTCAGCGTGGGGGTCAGGCTGCTCAGCATGCCAGCAGGGTTGAGCAGCGGGAAGTAAAGGCCACCCCATCCGGCCGGGTTGGGCAGGCTAAAGCTGCCGTTTTCATCGGTGAAGAACCACCCAGGGCTGCCTGTCATACTGAATCCTCCAGGATTGAAAGTGCAATCCGCGTGATTTCACCATCCCTCGTTCGCACGGCATAGGGTGCGGGTATCACCCCACCCACCAGCGCAATCACCTCGCCCTCGCGTGTTTCCAGGCGGACTTGGTCAACTTTCACACCTGGCTGCCAGGTATCCACACGGGCAGGGTTGTGAACGGTGATGTCGCAGCGGTCAAGAAAGCGAAAAGTGAAATCACCGCGCGGGTCAAACAGCCAGCCCGGCAGCGCTGGTTGCAGGCGGAGCTCCAGAGCGCCCTCCCGCAGGCAGAAGGGTTGTTGCCCACTGGTCATCCCAACCCACATGCTCAAGAATTCCGCCGTGGCACCGCTCAATCGGGCCACGAAGCCCCGTCCCCACAGCGCGGGGTCAGGATGCGCGCTGCTGGCCAGGAAGGAACTATTCTCGAGCGGGCTGCGGCCGTACCTGTCCGGGTCCATGAAAGCTGGCAGGTGCGCCCTGAGCAGGTCAAAGAATTCCGCGTGCAGTCCGGCCCGCTGCAATTCGAGCAGGTATTTGAAGGCCATATGCGTCCAGATGGATTGGTTTTCAAGCCAGCCGGGTGTGAAGGCTCGCGCGCGACCAATCGCGTGCCCTTCCCCTGCCAGGGAAGCATTCACCCGCAGCATCTTCAAGGCCCGGTCGTAGAGGTCGCTGGCCATCACCCGCGCGTGCAGCGCTTTCACCTCCGCTGGCTCTGAAACCTTCATACGCCGGACGACACCCTCCAGGAAGAGGGGTAATTCCCGGCTCTCCCAGCGCAACGCCGCCAGGGTTGATGGCGCTTGTTCGTTCGGCTCAATCACCAGGGTGTGGCGGAAGTAGGTGGGCGGAAGGTTCGTAGGGTTGTCGGCAGCGCGTATGGCACCCTCCAGCTGTGCCACCATCCGGGCCAACAGCGGCTGGACCTCCACCTCGATGGTTTCACCCAAAAAGCCCAACCGGACGCTCTCACGGTAGGTTTCCAGTGCCAACCGGCGGGTGACCCAGTCCGCGGGCCGGGGCTCGCCTTCTGACTGGGCGGTAAAGAGTCGGGTCAGGCCCAACGCCTCCACGGGCAGCGGGGCGCGCGGGGGCAGGCTTTTTTCCAGCAAGCATGCCAGGCGCAACAGTTCGCAGGTCTCCGGCAGGGAGGAGCCAAACAGGCCGGGCAGGCCGTTCAGAGCGTCGTACCAGCCGGGTTTGCCGGCATCCATCATGACTCCGCGGCCTTCCGGGTCGAGATTGGCAGCCACAATCAGCGTCAGCAGTAACAGCTTCGCGCCCAGGGGCAACCGGAACACCTCGCCCTCGCCGTGGTGGTGGCGAGCCCAGGGTTCCTCTCCCGGCCTACGGGAGAGAAGCGCCCGCGCCTCGGCGTCCTCGCGTACCATCTGGAAGGGATGGGCGCTGCCGTTATCCCAGCCCAGGGTTTCAAGGAGTGGCTGTACCTTGAACGCGCTGAAATAGAAGGGGATTTCCTGGCCCAGGAGCGTGCTCACCCGCTCCGGGAAGACGCCCAGGTACGTTTCCAGCAGGTCAGGTAGATAGGTCCAGTGGTCAATCCAATAACCTTCGCCATGCGCGGCGTGAGCGTGCCGTATGGATTTTTTGAAAACCGCTTCAAGGATGGCGGGGTCAGCGACATCGGCTTCCAGCGCCGCGGCCACCTGCCCGGGTGTGAAATGCCCCGTAAGCACCTGGCGCAGGGCCCGCGCGTTCGGGAGCGGGGCTAAAATCTCATCCCGCGCGGAATCCTCCAGCGTGAAGCTGGCCGGCCGGATTTCGAGTGGATTGCAGCCGTCCGGCTGGATGAGGCTGACGAACAGTCGCGCGTTTTCCAGCCCGGCCTCCGGGAAAAAGACAGCGTCGTTGCGCCTGTTCTGGGCCACGTCCCTGAAGTTGCCATTCCCCTGCGAGTAGTACTCGGGCGCGATGGAGAAATGGTTGTAATCCCTTTCCGGGTCGCCATGTTTGCGGGAAAAAATGTGGCACACCTGCCGACCGCCCAAAACGATGGGCACGCCTCCGCGCAGGAGGTTATCCAGGAAGGTTTGCTCGCAATAATGGTCGAAAACCGGGTCCCCCGAGGCTGTGCGGATGGGCCTGGTCAGGTCGTGGGTCAGCCCCAGGGCCTCTGAGTGCTTTGTTTGCAGAAAGCCGGGCCGCGCCAGCGTTTCCGCCCACGCTTCCAAAGCAACCGCCGTGCTGGCGTGGCCGTACAGGCTGTAAAGCGCCAGACTCTCCCCCGGGTCCAGGCGTTTTGAAGCGCCAAAGAAAGCGCAGAAACCGCGTCCCTCGTAAACCTGGGCTGTCTCGCTGATGGCCTGCAAGCCGGCGGCGTAAAAGGCGTCAGGCCGGCTGAAGCCGCAGTCCATGCCAAACACCACCGCGGGGTCCACGAAAGCTGGCAGGGGCAGCCCATCTGAAAAGGCGACCCCAAAATTCCCGGCCATGATGGTGTTCACCTGGGTGCTATCCGCCGGGCTGGCTGGCAGGCGGTAAAAGGCAAACCCACGCTCGGTAATTTCCGCGTGGTACCAGGCTTCCAGCGTGCGGCCCATATGCTTGAGCAGCCCATCGTCCACCCCAAAGGGGACCAGGTTCGGCAGCCCGTCCAACACCTCAAGCCTCACAGTCGACGTGTTGGTGTTGGTCAGAACCAAGCGCCGAACCAAGGCCGCGAAAGGCATGCCTGGCAGGGTGAAGTACGCCACGCTCGTGGACAAGCCACGCGTGGGGTCCTCTTCCTCCACCACCAGGTCGTTCATACCTACGCGCATTTCGCGGGTGACACCTTCAGGTGGGTTGGACGCAAAAGGTTCAAATTGGCCGCGTGTCCCTTCCCTTTCAAAGCGAATAAAGGTTCTGAAACCCATTTGGTGCGTCTCGCGGTAAGCCTTGTTGGCCGGCTGGAACTCCAGGATGGGCTGGTCCTTGCTGTTAATACCAAAACTGCAGATACCCTGGCCGCGGTTGTTGTAAAACACCCACATGGGAATGCCAGTCAGTCCAGCCAGCCCGGGCAGGAAAGACGAAAACGGCGGCTTTTGTTGAAAATCACGGATTCGATACCGTCCGTGGTCGTCAAAAAGGGTCAGGTTCTGCTCAAATTCCATAGCTACCTTGTCACAGCCCAAATCCGAACGGGTAAAGCGGGTTGACCGAATCAGAAGGAACGTCCGGGAATTGCGTCCGCACAGCTTCCATCGAGCTAGGCAGCTCAAACGGCAGCCGGCCTGCCGGCTGGACGCGCCCAAACACCACGTCCAAAACCGCCTGGTCGCTGGCTCCATAATCACCCAGCAGCACAGCCGCGGCGGTGCTAATCTCCGGGATGACCGCCGGCCGGTCGAGGTAAATCACCACCACCGTTGGCACCGTGCGCAGCAGCCGGAGTATCTCCTCCAGCTTTTCGCCCTTGAAGTCCAAATCACCGTGATGAAACGCCAAGGCCATCGGGATGGTCGTATCCGCTGGTTGCCAGGGGGTATCCAACCGCAGGATGGCGAAGTCGGCTTCCTCCGGGGTGGCCACCACCCGCGCGTACTGGGCCGCCAGGCCGGCATCCAGGTTGGAAACATACACCCGGCGTTCCGCGCCAAGCGGAAGGCTGCCAGCGTCATTCTTGAGCAACGTCATCGCGCGCGACTGGGCATTGAGGCCCATGCCCAGCGTTTCCGGGTTATTAAACACCTCCTCGAGTCGGTCTTCATCCACGAAGGGTTGGTCAAAAAGACCCAGCTCAAACTTGAGCCTGAGCAGTCTCCGCGCGGACTGGTCCACCCGTTCCATCGGGAGCCGGCCGCTTTCAAGTAGTTCCACCACCAGGTCCGGGCAGCTTTCGCCCCCAAACTGGTCCACGCCAGCCTCCAGCGCCTTCAACACACGTTCAGCCCGGCTGAGGTGTTCCACGCCCCAGGCCCGGGCTGGCCACACAACCCCATCCAGCATCAGGTCTGAAATCAGGCCCCAATCCGTGCAGATAATCCCCTTAAAGCCCAGTTGATTGCGCAGCAACCCGGTGAGAATGGCCTTGTTGAAGCCCATGGCCACGTTTTCATCCGTCTGGTCAACCGGCACGCCATAGTAAGGCATCATGGCAGCGGTGCCGGCATCGATGGCGGCCTCAAAGGGGATGAGGTGGTAGTTGAAGTTGTTACCCGGATAGACCTGCCCTTGCTGGAATGGGAAATGCGGGTCCCAACCGTCTTTTTGCGGACCGCCGCCCGGGAAGTGCTTGGTCATGCAGGCCACGCTGCCCGGCCCAATCCGGGCCCCCTGGAAACCGCGGATATAGGCTCGCACAAGCCGCGCGGATACTTCAGCGTCCTCGCCGAATGTACCGCTTACCCGCGGCCAGCGCGGTTCCGTGGCCAGATCTACCTGAGGGTGCAAGGCCAGCCGGATGCCCACAGCCAGGTATTCCCGCCGCGCGATATCCGCGAAGCGCTGCACCAGTTCCGGGTCATCCAACGCGCCAAAACCCAGCGTTTCGCACCACTGCGAAAATTCCGTGGCTGCCATGGAGAAAATATTACGCGTGAAATGATTGCGCGGGTCCGAAGCGATGGTCACCGGTATGCCCAGCCGGCTTTCTTCCGCCAGGGCCTGTAGGCGGTTGTGCCAGGTGGCCATCGGCCATACCCCGGGGATGTTCCACAAATTGAAATGATTCATCGCGAGTTCGCGCAATTGTTGGGACGCGTGAAGGGCATAAGGCGCTTCCCCCGGTATCGGTTCAATCGAGCCATCCACGTTAATCATGGAGCCGTTGATGAACAGCAGCCCGGCCTTCTCTGCCGGGGTCATCTGCTTAAGCAGGTCCTCCACCCTGGCCTCCACCGGCTGGCGTGGGTCTTCATAGACGTCCAGCCTGCCGTTATGGTTAAGGTCCCGGTACCGGATGCCGTCCGATTCAGATAGGGTATGGGAATAACGGCTTAAGATGGCGTCGGAAGAAGCTTGTGTCATTGGGTTACCTCGTTTTGGATGGGATTGGATGGCGCTGCCGCGGTCCGCGGCTCGCGCACGAAGAATTGAAGCACCAGGAAGGCCAAAATGCCCACTCCCAGCGCGCCGGCAAACATGAGGGAGTAGGAAGTCAGGCCGGCCAGCCAGCCGCCAACGAAGGGCGCGATGGCTCCAAAAATGCCAGGGATGGTATTCGCCAGCCCGATGTACGTCGCGCGGTCGTGCGCGTTGGTAAATTCATACACAATTGCGATGCCCGAAAGCATGCTCCCAGCGTTGATGACCCCGCGCAGGAAAAAGACCACGAAAAACCAGCCGCTTGCCGGGGCCACGATGGCCAACCCGTAGGCCAGCACGCTCAGGGCCATGCAAATCAAGAGATTCAGCCGGTGGCCGTGGCGATCGGTGAAAAAGCCCAGCAAGAGGAACCCGAGCGCCAGCCCGGCCTGCAAGGCCAGCGTGTACAGGCTGGCCTGGGAATCGGGCAAATTCCATTTCGTGGCGCTATGCACCACCAAAAAGCCCACCCCCATGCCGCTCAGCGAAAACAAGACCTGCGCCAGAAGGTAGGTTCGAAAATTGACATCCCTGCGCAGGATGGCCGGAAGCGCCCGGAAGTATTCCCGTTGTGACACCACGGGTTTGGGGTTGGGTTGCGGAATCTCCTTCGTCCGTGATAAGAATATCCACGACATCAAGACGAACACCGACCCAATGGCAAAGCAGATGACATACCCAAGCGGGAATTCAAAGCGCCCCAGCAGGACGGGGATCACTACCGCGCCAAAGAGCCCAAGCAGGTTCCCCAGTGAGTTGCTAATCCCCAGCACTTTTCCGCGCTGCTGGACCTTGAACACCTTGGCAATCATGTCCATCCAGCCGACCACCTGCAAGCCGGAGCCCATCGTATGCCACGCGTACAACGAGAAGAAAACCAAAAGCGCCGTTTCAGGCTTGCCGCGCGCGAAGAACCAGGTCGCGGGTGCCATCAGCAGGATGGGCACGCGCTGGCTGAAAAAACCCAGCCTCACCGGGAAAACCTTCTTGAGTGGCGCCCTTTCCACCACGTTGGCGATGAACAGCTGCGGCACCAGGTAACCGAGAGTATACAAAAAAGGCACCATCCCGATGAGCAACGGGTTGCTGGTGAAGTGGCTCACATACAGCGGCAGGATGATGGTATACGAGAAAAAACTAATCCCAAAACCAAAGGACGCGCCATCCAGGATGGTCATGCGGAAATTCCAGCGGTAATTCCGCGCGTTTTGGTCCTGTATTTCTGTGCTTTCTTCCCCGGTTTCGGTCATCCTGTTGCGCGCTCCTCCGCGTTGTACCAGTCGAGGTTTGGGCAGCCCATGGGGCTCGGTTCGGGTGGCAGGCCTGGGGGGCACACAGCCCCGGCCTCGTCATTCTTATAACGAATGCGCTTTGGCCAGCAACCCATCCACGATTTCATCGGGGGAAGCCGGCAGCAACGCGTCCATGAAGTTCAACACGCTTAGCACGGGCGTATCCATGAACATATCCATGGTGTTCATGCCCATGCCTTCCCCTTCCTCCATCCCGCCAAACACCGCGGCGGTCTTTTCCATCATTTGGGCGAAGAATTCAGCGAACACGTCTGAACCCCGCGGGTCTTCCATCCACTCGCGAATGGTCGATTCGCGGTCCAAGAGGCTGGGTAGTTCGGCAGTACTTTCCACGCTGAGGGCCACCACCTGTCGGATATCCTGCGAGGAGGCGCCAACCAGGATTTCAAAGTCACCGCTTTCAACCAGCCATTGTTTGTGCTTTGGGTGGTAAAAGGCAAAGGCCCGGAAATCAAGCGGAATGGAGACCGTTTTGGTCTCTCCAGGCAGCAGGTCAACCTTGGCAAAGCCTTTCAGCTCCTTCGCCGGCCGCGCCAGCTTGGATTCTACGTCGCGCACGTACACCTGGACCACTTCCTTGCCGGCCCGCTTGCCCGTGTTGGTGATATCCACGCTCACCACCGTGCCTTCAACGTCCGTGATGGCCTCCTTGGGCACGCGGGCGTTGGCGTACGCGAAGCTCGTGTAACTCAGACCATACCCAAAGGGGAATTGCACCGGGATGTCCCGGGAATCGTACCAGCGGTAGCCGATATACAACCCCTCGCCATAGCGCACGCTTCCCAATTCTCCCGGCCAATTCAGAAACGCGGGTGTGTCCTCAAGTCGCCGCGGGAAGGTCTCGGCCAGCTTGCCGCTGGGGTTGACCTTGCCAAACAGGATATCGGCAATCGCGATGCCCCCGGCCTGGCCCATCATCCAACATTCCAAGACCGCGGCCGCGCCGTCAATCCAATCCCGCATCACCACCGCGGAACCATTGTTGAGCACCACCACGCTGCGCGGTTGCGCCGCGGTGACCGCCTTTATCAGCGCGATTTGCTGGGCGGTCAGGTCCAGGTCCTTGCGGTCGTAGCCTTCCGATTCTTTCCAAGTGGGCAGGGCAATGAACAGGAGCGCGCAATCCGCCCTGGCGGCCAAAACCACCGCTTCATCAATCAAATCCTGCCTGGCACTGTCATCTTCGGGGTAACCTTCAGCGAACAGCACTTCCGCTCCCCCAGCCCGCGCCTTGATTTCATCCAGCGGCACGGAAACCTTGGTGGGGTTGATGTGCGAAGAGCCCCCACCCTGGAAGTGGGGTCGCAGCGCGGAGCGGCCAATCACGGCGAGTTTGTTTTGCCCCTCAAGTGGCAGGATTCCATCATTCTTCAACAGAACCATGCCCTCCGCGGCCAGTCTGGCCGCGAACGCGTGGTGGGCGTCCACGTCAAAGCCGGCGGCAGTTTTGGAGGTTTGCCTGGCCATGAAAACCACGCGCAAAACGCGCCGCACGGCCTCATCCAGGATGGCCCCGTCCAGCTCCGCGGCCTGCACCGCGTCAACCACTGCTTGGGCGCGCGCGGGTTTGGGTCCCGGCATTTCAAGGTCCGTGCCGCCAACCAGCGATTTGACCCTGTCCCGCACCGCTCCCCAGTCCGATTCCACCAGGCCCTCAAATCCCCATTCACCCTTGAGGATATCCTTCAAGAGGTAGGCATTTTCGGACATGACCTGCCCGTTGAGCTTGTTGTAACTGTGCATCACCGTCCAGGGTTTGCCAACTTTGACGGCTTTTTCAAAAGCCGGCAGGTAAATTTCGCGCAGAGCGCGTTCATCCACGACCGCGTCGATGCTAAAGCGCTGGAATTCCTGGTTGTTGGCCGCGAAGTGTTTCAACGAAGCGCCAATCCCGCGGTTCTGCAAGCCAACAATGTAGTTGGCGGCCATTTCGCCGGCCAGGAAGGGGTCTTCCGAGAAGTATTCAAAGTTGCGTCCGCAGAGGGGCGAGCGTTTCATGTTCGCGCCCGGCCCTAAAAGCACATCCACATTCAAGGCGAAGCATTCGTCCGCCAAAACATCCCCAAGCTGCCGGATAAGGTCCACGTCCCAGCTGGAGGCGGTGCAGGAGGCGGTTGGGAAGCAGGTGGCCGGCTTGCTTGCCTCGTTCATCCCTTCGTCACTCACCCTGCGCAGCCCGTGTGGCCCATCAGACATGATGAGCGCCGGGATGCCCAGCCGCTCTACTGCCGCGGTGAGCCAGGGGGTCGCGCCGATGCACAGCGTCGCCTTTTCCTCCAGGGTTAGTTGGGAAATAAGGGTGTTGAGGTCTTCCATGATGCTGTTCTCCTTGGCCTCCAGGCCTGTCTCAATTGATTTGCTTCAACCAGCTTTGCCCGCGTGGGCAAAGGAATCGTAAATGGAGCGCGTTCGTAACGCGCCGCGCGCCTGCTCCAGCGTCCATCCCAGGGGCAGGGTGGTGTCAACCCGTGCCTCACGGCCGGCTGGCAGGTCAAAATAATTGTCACTCAAGACCGTATCCGCGCCTTCAAATTTCACTTCCACCAGCCTTGCCAGGCCCCTGGCTTTCAGGCTCGTCATCAATTGGCCGTCTGCAAGGGTCACTTCCCCAGTCAGTTCGGGGTCGGGCAGTGCAAGGTGCTTGGTGGGCACAAAATAGGCCGTTTGGCGTGTGGTGAGCTGGCCATCCTGCCAGAGCTCCGTCACAAACACCATCTCCCGCCGTAGGTCATCGTCCAGCACGTCACCAAAATCGAGCTCTGCCAGACAGGCGACCGTGAAGGGCGGGGCAACCACTGCCAATTCCCCCTGCCGCAGGCACGCGCCTTCCAGTTTTTCAAGCGACCAGCGCAGCGTTCCGCGGACTTCCTCCCGGCTGTCATTGGTCAGGTAAACGCTCTGCCGGCTGGGTTCATCCACAATCGAGAGCAAAACCGGGGCAAAAAAGCGCTTCGCGGCATAATGGAGCGCCTTCCAGCGCCCGTAGTAATCCAGGCTGGACCACGAAGCCACCGGCCAGCAGTCATTCAACTGCCAGTAAATGATGCCGGCCACGCGCCCAGGATGGCGCCGCCAGTGCTCCACGCCATAGCGGATTCCCTCGGCCTGTAGTACAAGGCTGAGATATACCAGGCTCTCAAAGTCCTTGGGCAGGCGGAAGGTATCCAGCATTTGCGCGACCATCAGCTGGTTCCCGGAATCATTTTTCTGATGCCGCTCCATGATGTAAGAGGTCATATTCCAATCCTCTTCCGACGCGAAGCTTCGGATGGTTTCCAACGGCGGCAGCGCCTGGAAGCCAAACTCGCTCATGAAGCGCGGGTACTGGGAGCGGTAAGCGGTAAACGGTTTGCGGCCGTGCCACACATCCCAATAATGCGAGTCGCCCTGGGCCTGGCCGTTTGGGTCCGTAAACGGGACCCCTGAGGAGGGTGAACTTGCCCAGTAGGTGTGGCTGGTATCCTCCGCGGCCAACCATTCGGGCAGCAGGTGGTGGAAAAAGCGGTCGTACACGGCCTTAAGCTGTTCATACTCAGGCCGCTGTTGCCAACCCCAGTCCACCAACCCCCATTCCATTTCATTATTGCCACACCACAGTGCCAGGCTGGCGTGATGGCGCAAGCGTCTGACGTTCTGGATGACTTCTTCCCTTACGTTTTCAAGAAAAGCCGGCTCATCCAGCGGATACGCGCTGCAGGCAAACACGAAATCCTGCCAAACCAGGATGCCATAGCGGTCGCAAAGTTCATAAAAGCACTCGTCCTCGTAGAAGCCACCACCCCACACCCGCAACATGTTTTGGTGGGTGAGCGCGGCATCCCTTATCAGCCGCTCCAGGTGCTCCATGGTAAGGCGGGTGGGGAAGCTGTCTGCCGGGATCCAATCGGACCCGCGGGCCATGATGGCCTGCCCATTCACCACGAATTCGAATGATTTTCCCCACGCGTCCGGTTCCTGCCGCAGGGTCAGCTCCCGCAGCCCAATCCGGTAGTATTTCTCATCCCACACCTGGTCGTCGCCGCGCAGGCGGATGGTCAGCTCGTACAGTGGTTGCTCCCCGTAGCCGTTGGGCCACCAAAGTTTTGGATTATCAATATCCACGCGCAGCTCTGGCTCGTATGGGGAAGCTGGCACTTCCGTTACCACCATCCCGCCATCCGGCCCTCTCACAGTCATCTCCAGCCGCGCCGGCTCCTGCCCCCAATTCTGTACGCACACACGCGCGCCCAGGGTGACCCGCCCCTGCTGGTGCTCCTGCCTGATACGCGCGTCACTGATACGCCCCCCCGAGCGCCCTTCCAAGCAGATATCCTTCCAAATCCCGATGGGCGGCAACTGCGGGCCCCAATCCCAGCCAAATTGACAGGGAGCCTTGCGCAGGTGCGGGCCTCCCGGAATGGCTTGGGGAACCCCTGGCATCGGGCGTTCCGCCTGCCGCTGGGTGATGTACCTGACCGGTGAGCCAAACTGGATTAACAGCTCATTTTCCGTCTCAAGCAGCTGTCCTTTGAGGTCGAACTCATAGCGGCGGAACATGTTTTCGGTGCTCCCCAGGGGAGCTCCGTTCAGGCTGATTTCCGCCAGGGTGTCCAACCCGTCGCATACCAGTGCGATACGTTCCTGTTGCTTCAGTGTGGCGTCGGCCTGGAAGCGCAGCCGGTATTCCCAATCCGCCTCCGCCACCCATGCGACGCGCTTTTCGTTATCCCCAACGAAGGGGTCGGGGATAAGCCCCAGCGCCAAAAGGTCCGTATGCACGCCGCCGGGAACCTGCCCGGGTAGCCACTCTTCCGAGCCAAAACGCCGGAACTGCCAGCTTCCATTCAGGGATTGTTTTATCATGCTGCGTTTTCCATCCTTTTATGCTTTAGTTCCACCCGGCAAACAAATTGCCGGAAACTTTGCGAGAGACACAAGGATACCCATCCGCGTGGGCCTTGTTTTCAACGGCCCTGCTCCGCCAGCTCAAGCAGCAGCCAGACCGCGCGGGGCCCGGGAACCTCAAATATTGACCGTCGGGATTCATTGCCATGACGGATTAGCGCGCGTCAACCGTTGAAAGGTCCCACTCCTCGTGAATCTTGGGGACGTCATTGATTAACCGCTGGGTATAGGCCTGCTTCGGATTCAGGATAACCTCATCCGCGCTGCCGCTTTCAATCAGCTTGCCGTGCTCCATGATGTACACGGAGTCCGACACATAATACGCCAGGCCGATATCGTGGGTGATGAACACGATCGTCATTCCAGTTTCTCGCCGCAAATCCATGAGCATGTCCAAAATGGTCGCGCGTGAACAGGCGTCAATCATCGAGGTCGGCTCATCCGCCAGCAACACCCGCGGTTTCAACAGGAAAACCCGCGCAATCATCAGGCGCTGCATTTGCCCGCCGGATAATTCAAAGGGATACTTGTTGGTCAGCTCTTCGTATTTCAGGTTAACGAAACTACACGCCTCGGTGATCAGGCGGTTTTTCTCTTCCGCGGGTAAATCCTTTTGCCCACGCATCACCAGGCAGTCCAGCAAAACCGTGTCTATCTTGCGGAAAATATTGTAGGAAGAATAAGGGTCCTGGAAAATCGCCTGGATGTTTTTCCAGTATTCCTTTTTCTTTCTCTGGCTGCTGATGTCGCGCTTGACACCCTCGAAATAAATATCGCCTTCCGTGATGCTAATCAGGCCCAGCAACATCTTGGCCAGGGTGGTCTTGCCACTGCCGGACTCACCCACGATGGAGATGATTTCACCCTCCTTGAAATCAAAGTCCACATGGTCAACCGCCAGGCAGCGCTGCTTGCCCAGGCCAAAAATCTTGGTCAGGCCAACCCCTTTCAAACAGGATTTGTTCGCGTCATTCATTCGCGTATGCCTTTCTCAGGTACTCTTCGCTAAAGATGCAGCGGTACATGCGGTTATTGCTGGTCTCAACCGGTTCCACCTGCCTTACGATGCATTCCGGGGTCACATACCTGCAGCGTTCAGCGAACCGGCAGCCAAACGGCGGCTTCTTCAGGTTGGGCGGCGTGCCGGGGATGGCGGTCAACCTAACCCCACGCGAACCGCTTTCCGGCACGATGATGGAGCCCATCAACCCCTTGGAATAGGGATGCAGCGGGTCAAACACCGTCTGCTGGGCGGTACCCCGCTCCACCATTTGGCCAGCGTACATGACCATGATGTCATCGGTGACGTTGTAAAGCAGCGGGAGTTCATGGGTAATAAATATCATCGATTTGATGACCTGTTTTTCCATCAAATCCATCAGCATCCGGATGACCATCTTTTGGCTTGTGACGTCCAGTGCCGAGGAGGGTTCATCCGCGATTAACACCTTGGGCCCCAGGATGACCGAAATAGCGATGACCGTGCGTTGTTTCATCCCACCCGAAAGTTCCACCGGGTAGCGCTCAAGCGTGGAAGGCGGCAACCCCAGCAAGTTAAAGCGTTCGCTGGCCATCTCGTAAACTTCGGCCTTGGTTATTTTCGAGTCGTGAGCCCGGACGACATCTTCAATAAAATTAATCACCTTGCCAGTTGGGTTCAGCGCGTTCATGGCGGCCTGCGGGATGTAGGCAATCTCCCGGCCAAGGATGGTCTTGCGAATATCATCCGGTTCCATCCCGGAAATGTTCCGCCCGTCGATGATGATATCCCCGCTGGTGTAGTACAGGGGTGGGAAGTAATAACCCATCAGCGAGAGCGCGAGCGTTGATTTGCCACAACCGGATTCCCCGGCAATGCCCAGTGATTTGCCCTCTTCAACCTTCAGGGAAACATGGTCAACCGCGTACACATCCTCCTTGAAACGGGTGATGTATTTCGTGGTCAGTTCTTTGACTTCAAGCATCACTTTTCCCATCGGTTCACCTAATCCCTTAATGTGGGGTTGAACACCAGGTCCAGCCCTGTATTCATCAGGTTCATTGAGAACGTGATGAGCGCGATGGCAATGATGACCGGGAAGTAAGCCCACCACTTGCCCATGATATGCGCCGAGTAAATCATTGCCCAGTTCATCATCAGGCCGAGGGTGGCCACGTCGGAGGTCTTGGGCCCCAGCCCAAGGATGGACAGGCCGGCTTCAGAAAGAATGCCGGAGGAGATCTGCAGGATGAAGGCCATCACCACGTAAGAGGCCACGTACGGCAGGATGTCACTGATGATAATGTGCGCCGTGGAGTGCCCGGAGAGCTTGGAGAGGTTCACATGGTCGCGGTTGCGCAGGGAAATCACCTGCGAGCGTACCGCCCGGCACGTCCATACCCAGGACGTGAACCCGATGACCACAGCCACCGTCACCGCGCCACGCTGTTCCTGGCCGATGCTGTACGAAATCAGGATGAGCAAAACAAAACTGGGAATCACAATGAAGAGGTTGGTCACAAACAGGATGATGTCATCCACCCAACCGCCCACGTAGCCCGCCACCAGGCCCAGCACCAGGCCAATCAGCGTGGCAATGCTACCCGCGATAAATCCGATTTTCAGGCTGGTGCCGATGGCCGAAATCAACTCCGGCACCATATCCCTGCCGAAGTTATCCGTTCCGAGCGGCAGTACCTTAACGTTGCTGGTTCGGTTCACGTTAATGTACTGGCTTTGTCCAATGGTTTCTTCTTCAGTCAGCGCGCCGGTGGACGGGTCCTTGCTCGCGATGATAATCCCTTCCGTCGATAGCAGGTTATCAATGGAAGCGTCCAGCCTGGCGAAGTAATTTTTCCGCGCGTTGGTCATACCGGGCAGGCGCAGCTTGGAATCATAGTTTTGGTTCCAGATGTTCAGCAGCGCTTCCGTGTCTTCCGTGTCGATGTCCGCCTCGGGGATGCCAAACGCGACCAGCCACTCTTTCATATCTGCGCGCTCGGTGGCACCAAGCTTTAGGGCAATTCGCTTTTCGGCAACGTCCGGCAGGGAGAGGGAATACAGCTGCGAATCAATCCCATCAACCACATTCACGTAAATGCCTGGTTCAAAAAATGTCCCTTTCCCGATGATGACCAGCGGGTCACCTGTCACAAAGATGGGGTAGATGACGCTCAGGAGCAGGATGGACATGAAAATGATAAAGCCAACCACAAACTTGGGGGAATGAAAAACCTGCTGAAGCATGTGTTTCATGGTTTCTCTCCCTAATCTGATTGCGCGGCTTTAATCCGCGGGTCAATCAGCCCATAGATGATTTCAATGAGGAAATTAAAGGCAAGCACCATCATGGTCACAATCAGCGTCGCGGCCGAGATGAGCGGATAGTCCGAGCCCATTACCGCGCTCAAAATCGTGGACCCCAAACCGGGGTAGCTGAAGATGGTCTCCGCCACCAGCGACCCCCCCACCATGGTGCCAAGTGCGAGCGCCAGGCCAGTCACCTGGGGGAGCATGGCGTTGCGGAAAACGTAGCCGATGATTTTTCCATCCGGCACACCCATGAAGCGCGCGTATTTGACATAATCCGCGTTCAATTCATAGATGGACATGGAGCGCATGCCAATCGCCTGGCCGCCAATCGCGATAAGAACCAGCGTCCAGAAAGGCAGTTGGTAATGGACCAATACCGATTTAATAAAATTGGGTGTAAAGCTGGGGATCAGGTCAAACCCATAGCCCCCGGATGTGGGGAACCACTTGAGCTGGACCGCGAAAATGACCAGCATAATCACCGCCAAACCAAAAGCTGGAAGGTTGTTCACGAAAATCGCCACCGGCATGACGACCTTATCCCAGCCTTTTTTCACATAGGCCGCCAAAGCCCCGAGGACGTTGCCAATAATCCACCCCACCAGGATGGCTGGCAACTGCAACGCAAGCGTCCAACCCAGGGAAGAGCCGATAATCGAAGAAACCTTGCGGGGGTATTGGGTGAAGGAGGTGCCAAAATCCCCGTTGAATACGTTTCGCACGTAGAGCACAAACTGCTGGGAAATGGGCTTATCGGTACCAAAAAGTTGTTCGTACTCCTTGTATACTTCTTTCACGGTTTCGATACTGGTGGAACCCTGGGCGATCTTGGCCGTGATGGCCGCCACCGGATCGCCTGGCATCAACCGGGGAAGTAAAAAGTTGAGCAGAAACGCGAAAATCAAGGTCACTACAAACCAAAAAAACTTGTTTCTGAAATACTTAAAGTAGCCTTTCACCTGTTTTCTCCCTCCCCTCCCCCAAATAATCATGCCATGCCCCGAAAGAGGGGCATGGCATGAACACATTGATAAGGTTTACGGATTAACCAGGGTCAGGTTATACAGACCCGCGATTGAGTATCCGTCTGTCAAATCCAACGGAGGAATGGGAGGCGTGATGCCATCATCCGCCGAGGGGAAGTTGGTCCAAACGCTCTCGTTCACCGTGTGGAAGTTCTGGGGGCGATACATGAGCGTGAAGGAGGGAACATCGGTCAGGTAGATTTCGGTCGCGCGGGTATACAGCTCAACCAGGCGGTCGCGGTCGGTGGTGTTCGGAATCTCAGCGATGATCGCGTCGATTTCGTCATTGCGATATCCACCCCAGTTGCCATTCCAGTTGCCGCTCGTTCCAGCGAACTCGGAGCTCATCAGCTGGCGAACACGGCCCCATGGGTTGGTCGGGCCAGCGCCATTGGACCAGAACATGAAGATGTCATATTCGGTTTGCTTGCCTTCCGTCGCGACGGTCTGGTAAACGGACCACTCGGGGAAGAGGGAGGTGATTTCAATACCAATCTTGGAGCCAGCGGCAGCCACAACTTCGATAGCAGCCTGCCAGTCGGACCAGCCATTGGGGCAGGCGGCGTTGAAGGAAAGGTTCTCGCCATCCAGTTCGCGGATGCCGTCACCGTTGGTATCAACGATGCCAGCGTCGTCGAGGAGCTTGTTGGCGCCTTCGATATCATTGCCGACCCACTGCAAATCCTTGACAGCGTCATGGTTGTAGAGGGCCTGCTCACCGGCGGTCGGGTTCATCACGGAGCGTGGAACCTGCGTGAAGGTTGGGGATTGGTTGGTCATCGCGTTGGCGATGATGGTGTCATAGTCCACCGCGATGGCAATGGCCTTGCGGATGGTGACATTCTGCAGCGCGGGGATGTTCAGGTTGAAATAGGCAGTCGGCAGGCTGGCGGAGACGCTATAGGGCGCTTCGGTCATATAGGTCGAAATCGGCAGGCCGTCCTTGAGCCACAGGTCCTGAACATTGGCGTTGAATTGCTGGGAAACATCCACTTCCCCGGCCTTGAGGGCGAGGAAACCGGCATTGTTGTCAGCATAGATGACATGCGCCAGGTACTTGGGAGCAGGCAGTTTGCCCCACATGGAGGCATCCTGACCCCAGTAGGCCTCATTGCGGACATAAACGACCTTGGAGTCATCCGAGAAGTACTTGCCGTAAGGGCCGGAGTAAACCACATCTTCAGCGGGATCCGCTTTGAAAGCGGCGGCATCCGCGGAGCGGGCTTCCAGGGTCTGGGTCCATGCCTTCTGGATAACATAGGCATAGCTCAGGTAAGCAGGCATCTGCAGAGGATTAACGTTCTTGCCATCGGCGTCCGTCACGGCGGTGAAGAGTACGGTGTGGTCATCAACAGCTTCCACGGAGGCAATAAAGCTCTTGTAGCCATTGCCGGCGGAGGTCTCATACTTCAGGTTGGAGGCCCAGGTGTAGGCAACATCTTCCGCGGTCACGGGCGTTCCGTCGCTCCATTTGGCGGCGGGCTTAATCTTGACGGTGATTTGGGTCATGTCTTCGTTCCAGGCCCAGTCGCCATCGGCGAGCAAAGGATATTGCTTGCCATCAAGCATGTTGTACATATACAGGGTTTCGAACATGATGGTGCGGGAGCTATCCTGCTGGGCAATCGCCATGGCATTGTTCATGCTGGAGGAATAGGGGTTCCAACCAACCACGCTGCCCCATTGCTGGCCATTGGTATACAAGGTCTCATTCCGGGGGAGGTCCACGGCAACCGCGGGAGCCTCGGTAGGCGCCTCAGTGGGTGCTTCAGTCGCCTGGCCAAGGGTATCGAGGCCGGTGAATTTGTCAGCGGTGTAGTAGCCACTGTCGATGATGGCAGCAATCACGTTGGATTGATCCACGCTCACAACCGCGGAGGGTTTGGCGGGCACATCGATGACACCATTGTTGTAGGTGGTGGTCTTCTCGGGGGTCTTGCCCTCAAGGAACGCCACGGCGGCTTTGATCGCGTCGCTTACCAGCGTGCGCACATCCTTCAGCACGGTCATGCTTTGCTTCCCGTCGATGATGTACTGCACAGAGGCGATTTCAGCGTCCTGTCCGGTCACATAGTACTTGCTCACGTCCTTGTCAGCTCCGAAGGCGTCCGCAATCGCGCGCGCGGTCCCATCGTTCGGGGCCAGGATGAAGACTTCGCCCTTGTCCGCAGCGGATGCGGCGGTCAGGTTCGATTCGGCCAGGGTCTTGGCCACATTGAAGTCCCAGTTCGTGGTGACCTGGCCAATAATCTTGCCCATCTCATCCCGGGTCAGGGTGGCTTTGTCTTTCAGCGCAACTGCTTCGGCAGAGTTCTTGATCACAAACGTGCCATCCGCAATCTTCGGCTGCAATACGTTCCACGCGCCTTCAAAGAACAGGAAGGCATTGTTGTCTGAGGCAGCCCCAGCGTACAGGTACAGCGGCAACCCCGTCCCCATGGCATGATCCACCAGGTATTGCGCTTGCGCTTCACCCACGGATACACTGTCAAAGGTCACATAGTAGTCCACCGCGGCGGTGTCGGTAATCAACCGGTCGTATGAGACCACCTTCACGCCCGCAGCCTGCGCTGCTTCCGCTGACGCGGCCGCCGCAGTGCTGTCCTGTGGACAGATGATCAGGACTTTGATGCCCTTGGTAATCAGTGTTTCCACATTCTGTTTTTCCTTGGCGGAATCGCCCTGGCTGAACAGAATCTCCACACTGTATCCGGCCGCCTTCAACGCGTCCGTAAAGCGGGTCTCGTCCTGTATCCACCGGGGTTCATCCTTGGTCGGCAGGACAATGCCTACAGCCAATTTCTGTTCCTCAGCGGGGGCCTGGGTTTCCGTTGCGGTTTTCGCGCAGGCGCCAAGCACCATGGATGCAATCAGTAAGATTGCGACAAACAAAACACTCTTTCTTCTCATATTTCAAAACCTCCATTTTGAACTTGTTGAGTTTGACAATCGATATAACGAAGGCTGAGATACCTTCGGTTTATCCAATTCATTATAAGTTATCCTTTCAATCCTGTGGTCGCGATTCCTTGTGTAAATTGTTTCTGGGTAAGGAAATACATAATCAGGATTGGGATAATCGTTATTACGGCCCCTGCCATCAGCAGATGCGTGTTTGGGCCGGCTTCCGTGATGAAACCGTACAAGCCAACCATCAACGGCCGCCAGGTATCCCTCGTGGTCACCAGGAGAGGCCACTGGAAGGCATTCCACGACGCAGTGAAACCAAACAACATTACAGTCATCACGGGTGCTTTACTGATGGGTAGCACCACCTGCACCAGGAAGCGTAAATGGTCACAGCCATCAATGCGGGCAGCGTCCCAGAGTTCTTTGGGTACCTGTGCAAAAAACTGCTTCAACAGGAAAATGCTAAAGGCGTTGGCCATAAAGGGAATCGTCAGCGACCAGTAGGAATTTATCCACGTTTTTCCCGGCAAGGGAATAATGGCACCCCTGATTAACAAGTAGTTTGGGATAAGCGTCACGGATTCCGGAATCATCATGGTCGCCAGGAAGACACCAAACAAGATGTCTTTTCCTTTGAATTCAATACGTCCAAAGGCGTAACCTGCCAGGATGGACGTGAAGAGCAGGCCGGCCAGCGTGCCCAAGGTAATCAAGACACTATTGACAAAATACTTGGAAAAACTTGCCTGCCTCCAGGCTTGGTAATAGTTATCCCATTGGGGAACCTTGGGAAGCAGATGCCTGGTGATGGTTTCGCCCAGCGTCATCAGCGAGGTAGAAATCATCCAGAAAAATGGGAAAATGAAAATTATCGCCCCAAACAACAGGATTAAATAAAGGAACATTTTTCCAATAATCTGAACAACGGTTCGTTCCTTCCGCTTGCTTTTTACAAAGGTTGTGGGAACAGTCTGTGAATTATCCATAGAATACATGCTCTCCCAAAATCTTGTTCTGTGCCAGCGTCAGACCCAGGATGATTAGAAACAGGACAATGGCCTGGGCGGTCGCGATACTATATTGGTTGGCTTTGTAAAAGCGATCGAAGATTAACAGGCTCGTGGTGAGCACGCTCGTTCCCGCGCTTGGTGTGCGCATGACGTAGAGATGGTTGAAAGCCTTAAAGGTACCAATGAACGCAATTAGGGTCAGGTAAAAAGTGACCGGGGAAATCATCGGAATAGTAATATACCTGAACTGGTCCCAGCGGCTGCCACCATCAATTTCGGCGGCTTCATAGATTTCCTTGGGAATATTCCCGAGGCCGGCCAGGAAGATGACCGTGTTATAGCCAATAAATGACCAAATACCATAAATGATGATGCTGATGAGCGCGAGGCTGGGGCCGCCGGCCAAACCGGAAACCTTGAGCCCGAGCAACTGCAGGACGGGTTTGGCCTCAAAACGCCAGCGCAAGGGGTCGACACCAAAGAAACCAATAATCCGGTTAGCAAAGGAGGTCTCTCGGCTTGAAAAGATAATTTGAAAGACGACAGCTGTGGAAATCGAGGGCGTGATGTACGGTAAGAAGTAAATTATACGGAAGATTTCCTTGCCCACGATGTCCTGGTAAAGAATATATGCCAGGATAAGGCCAATAATAATTTCGAGTGGGACCGTGCCTATGGCGTAGTAAACGGTCACAATCAGCGAATTGAGGAACTCCGAATTACCGGTTTCGTACATCTGGATCCAACCGGTCACAAAAACCACGCCGCCGAGGATTAGGACAATGGCCGCGAGCAAATGCGCGAGCTGTTTACCCTTCGCAAGCGAGGCAAAGGCCCGGTTCCAGATAATAAAACTGCCGACAATCATCGCAATCCCTGCCAGCAAAATCAGCAGGTTTTGCCATGAACCAAAAATCAACAGGTAGTTTTTGTCACCAACAAAAGGGCCCTTGGTGACCTGCCAGTTGAAGAGGCTCATGTAAATAGAATACCCAATTGGGAAAATTCCAAAAACCAAAATGATGATTAGAGCCGGGAGTATGAATAGGTAGCCGGTAATTTCTTCCTGGATTTTCAGCTTGTGAAGATCGCCACCGGTTTTCTTGCCAAACGTTGATGTGTTTTCAGTCAATGAATCCTCCAACCTGGGGAATTGTCACAATCGAGCGTTATAACACACTGATTATACAGATGAATCAGATTTTTTGTGAAAATTGATTCGTACAAGTTTTGTTTCATCAAGACCACCCGTCATGGATAAGGAACAAACCCCAGGATGGTGTCAGGAAAAGAATCGGTCACCAGCAGAAAACCGTACCCATCCAGGTACTCGATGCCTTCCCAGTTTCGCGCGGTTTCGGTGTCCAAAAGACGCAGTTGAATGGGCGGAATTTGCTCCAGCTTTATCCCGGAATCCGTAATATGAAGCTCGAGAATTCTTTCCACCACCGCGCTTTCAATGTGCGTGGGGCCCAGACCGAACTCCAGCGCGATTGGGTCCGAGTTGACCGCAAGATGCGTATCGCCTGGATAAAAGTAATTCATCACCCAGAACGTGCCATCCGAGGCCACCATGGTCGCGTCTGTTATGCGGTAATTGATGCTTGGGAATGGTAACCTGGTTTGGCTAAGGTCTGCCATGTTGATAACACTGGCATAAGGCTCAGGATTAACCGAGGCGCCATTATCCTCAAAAAGTGTGTAGACCTTACCCTGGAAAATGGCGATGGCTTCATTCGAGGCATTTTCAAAGGATGTTTGGGGAGGGAGCTCGATGAGCGTTTCGGGTTCCAGGACAATTTTTTTAAGATCCCCCACAACCTGACCACGAACAAAATAACCCATCATTGGACTGCCACTGTGCGTTTCAATGGTCAGGTAAACGCTGTTTCCGTCAAAGAAGAGGCTTTCAAAGCCTTCAAATCCCTTGAGGCTGTTGGAAAGTCCACCATCCTCAAATGGGACTGGTTTACCAGTTAATGGTTGCCCGCCCTTTTGCTCAATGGCCAGGAGAATGTCCTGTTTTTCGATTGCGTAAATCGCTGGGTTGCCATCAACCTTGAAGCGCGCGGGGTATTGCGGCAGCAAGACCAGTTTATCGCCGTACCACGCCATGCCAGAAAATTCCATTTTTGTTGAGTCAAGTGGTGCGGCCAGTGGAAGCTGGCGTACATCAACCTCTGTTGGTGCATTCTGCATGGTCGCAGTCACAACCGGCTCAATGGTTGGGGTTTCTATGGAAATGGCGCTTGGGGAAGGCGTTACTTCCACGTTCTTGGTCTGCGAAAACTCAGCAGTCGAGATAATGCTCATTTGTAGACTACCATTACTACACGCAACGCTGGCTAATATAAGGGGCATTACCCCTGCAAAGGTAAGCACTGTTTTGAGAATCGGTTTTCTTTTCATTTGCCTGTTAAAAAGTAGGCTAATACCGGGTCGTGGTCGCTCAGGCGGCCTGAGGGCAGGTTTTCCGTATTCAAATGGATGGGCGCGACCAGTGTCAGCTCCTTCGCCAGGCGGTTGCTGACAAGAATATGGTCCAACACCTGGCCGTTGCCCTCATGGATATAAGTATACCGGTCAGAACCAGGGATTTGCTCCATGGCATTCTGCAATTCATTACCACTCAGGGTCTGGATAGGTTTGGACCAGGGATAATCGTTCAAATCCCCCAACACAACCACTCTCGCGGATGGTTCAATGGCCAGAATATCCGCAACAAAGGCGTTAATGACCCTGGCTTGCGCCACGCGCTGCGCTTCAGAAGCCAATGGTGGCGGCTGGATCTCACCAAAAAGTGGGCCATCCTCACCCTTTGAATTGAGATGATTCGCGATGATGAATAGCGATTCGCCCTTGTAGCTAAATTGGGCGGCCAACGGCTTGCGGCTGCTCTGAAAAGCCGAATTGCCCGGCGCGACACGGCCAGGGTTGAGGCTGAGCACCGCTTTGCCCTGCTTGTTCAACACCTGGTTGGGGTCGGTCGCGTTCCCCTCTGGAGCATTTGCCAGTTGCAGCCCCGCGTCTGACCTGTAGAGTATGACCACCCGGATATTGCCACCCTGCACGCCACCATCCGCGTTTCGCAGGGGGTCGATGCTGATGGGCGTGTATGTAGGGCCGCCTTGTTTTTGAACCGCGGCAATCAGCTTATCCATCGTCTGGCTGGCACTCACGACGCGTGAGTCGAGTTCGCCATCGTTATCCTGAATTTCCTGAAGCACGAGAATATCGGGAGAATGCAGGTACCACACGATATCCTTTGCCAGCGTGGTCAATCTGTCCGGATAAGTGATGGCATCCAGGTTTTCAACATTGTAAGTTGCGATGGAAAGCTCGGATTCCTCCGGCGCCTGGACCTCGTTAATGACCGGTTTGCCTTGCGTAAACTGCAGCTTTCCGGTTGGTTCCAGCTTGAAATTGCCAAAGCTGTAATCCATGATCCCAACAATGGGTTTCGTGAAGCGGGCTCCAGGCAGTATGTTCGGTATATTGACGAACGCGTCGTCGATAAAGATGCGTTCAGGGTTGAAATCGGCTTCCGTGGCGAGCAAGATGTTCCTGTCTGAAAGCAAGCCGGCGTCCTGGCCTCCATCGGCAAGGATTGCCACCTCCTTAAAACTGGCGGTCGGGCTGATGGCCAGCGCGTCATTCACCTGGACGAGCATGCCCTCCAGGCTTTCATAGAAATCCAAACCATCCTCAAGGGGGTCAAAGATGCCGTTGCGGCCGGCATAACCATTCACATCGTTTTCGATGATGGTGCTTGGAATTACACGCCCGCCCCGCCCCAGGACAATAGGCGCCGGGAGCGCGTTACCACTGGAGAGAACCTGGTAATTGCCCAGGCGCAGGTTGGTAATCGTGAGCGAGTTTTCTCCAACCCCGGCTGGGTTGTATTCTTTCACATTCGCGTTCCACACCAGCACCTGGTCCCCTTTAGAAACCTGGAAAGCCGAACGCACTTCCACAAAAATTCCCTCGGATGTGGCATCTTTGCCGTCCCCCATCGGATCCTGCATATAGAATCCATTGCTCTTAATGGCCGTAATAATCCCGGAGAGGCATAAACCGGTCCTACCATCCAACGGTGAGCGGTGGCCGGCACCCTGCACGCTGGCGATGGTCGTGACGAGGCTCCCAGCGGGGCAAGGCAACGAAGCCTGGGTTGGCACAATGCTTGCTGCCTGAGATGTTGCTGTCGGAGCAGGTAGGGCGGAACGCAACCCCGCGCAACCAGCCACAAGGACAATCACTAATAATAGACCAACAATTTTTCCTAATCTAATACT
>Ga0116170_10000537_pt1 | contig 40410 bp, 30 predicted proteins | sample AD_JPNHW1_MetaG_FD_89797 | JGI IMG/M metagenome (GOLD analysis project Ga0116170, IMG submission 89797) | Active sludge microbial communities of municipal wastewater-treating anaerobic digesters from Japan - AD_JPNHW1_MetaG | ecosystem: Engineered > Bioreactor > Anaerobic > Digestate | place... | reverse complement strand
TTCTTGACTCATTCCTGTCACCTCGGTTGCTTTGTTGTCTTTGCAACCTCATTGTACCTGATGTGACGGGTTTGGGTCTCTTTTTTTCCCGGGGGGGCGGCAATTCATTTTACAACTTACCCCTGTTTTTCCCGATTTTTTGCGCTCTCGCCCCTTATTAGCTGAACATGCGCGGAAATTCCCGTAAAAAACTGTTGACAATCCCCAAAAAGCCTGTATACTTATCATGATTCTTTGGAAACCTATGCCTAAGACAGCGAGCGGGGTTCGTCCCCTTGATGGCGCCAAAAGCGGCGCTCGCCGAGGTGTAAGGCGGGAGAAATCCCATGCGACATGTTCGCCCTTGCGCCCGCAAGGGTTTTCTTTTTAGAATCGTACGATTCTGAAAAAGGAGGTGCAATTGGAATGAGCAACAATCTGGAGTTAAAGAAGCAAGCTGTATCGGAAATCACCAAAAAGTTTCAGGATGCAAAGAGCGTCGTTGTGGTCAACTACAGCGGCCTGACCGTGGAGCAGGTTACCGCGCTGCGCGCGCAGTGCCGTGCCGCCAAGGTGGAGTATTGCGTTCTGAAAAACACGTTGGCCCGCCGCGCGCTGGATGATTTGAACATCACCGGCCTTGACGATGTGCTCAACGGCCCGTCCGCGTTCGTTTTCGGCATGGAGGACGTCGTCGCCCCCGCCAAGATCATCAGCGAATTTGTTGACAAGGCAAAGACCGAAGTGATCAAGGTTAAGGCCGGCCTGATGGGCACGGAAATTCTGGACGCAGCCAAGGTGACCGAATTGGCCAGCGTGCCCAGCCGCGAAGTGCTGTTGGCCCGCTTGCTCGGCAGCCTGCAGAGCAGCATTGGCGGCTTTGTGCGCGTGCTGGACGCGATTGCCAAAAAGCAGACCGAAGGCGACGCAGCCCCCGCTGCGGAAGCCGAGCCTGTTGAAGCCTGACGTTTTCCCCGTCCACGAACCCTTTGGATTGAATATGAATTGAATGGAGGCTAAATCACATGACTCATGAAGAATTTATTGCCGAGATCGAGAAGCTGACTGTGCTTGAGCTGAATGATCTGGTCAAAGCCCTGGAAGAGAAGTTCGGCGTGTCCGCCGCCGCCGCTGTTGCCGCCCCCGCCGCCGCTGCCGCCGTTGCCGCCCCCGTTGAGGAAAAGACCGAGTTCGACGTCATCCTGAAGGATGCCGGCGCTGAGAAGATCAAGGTCATCAAGGTTGTGCGCGAAGTCGTCGCCGGCTTGGGCCTCAAGGAAGCCAAGGACATGGTCGAAGGCACGCCCAAGACCATCAAGGAAGGCGCTTCCAAGGAAGAAGCTCAGAAGATCAAAGAGAAGTTCGCCGAAGTTGGCGCGACTGTCGAAATCAAGTAACCGATTCCTTGGCGCAGCCGCGCACAAGGAATACGAAAGCCCACGGACCCGCAAGGGTGCGTGGGCTTTTTTCAGGCGAAAAAAGGTTGAAACGGACAGCCGCCACACCGGCAAGCCCTGCCAGAAACCGCTGATGGTGAAAAACTGCAAATGCGGGTTTCGCACCGGCAACAGTCCCCCTGACAGACTTTGACAGAAACCCCCACCGGCCGTTCTTTGCGGCACAGCGGGGGTTTTCTTTTTTCGCTTTCAAAGCGCGACTATTGATCGTAGCTGTAAGCCATCACAACGCCGCCCATGTTATCCAGACTGGCAATATAGCTGCTGGCGGGGTTTGGCACCGGCAAATCGTAGGAATCCGAATCATCTGCCGCAATGCGGTAGATTTCATAACGTAAGGCGCCGTCCTCATAGATGCACACATGCGGGTGCGCAATTAAAAACTCGACGTATTCCTCCATGCAGTAATCCATGATCCGCATGGCAACCGCATGGGCCTTGCCCACGTAGCGGTACAGGTTGATCTGCGAGGTTACGCCCGTTTTATAGCTCTTGTCCTCCCAACCGGCCACCGGAAAATCCGTGGTTGGAAAGCGGAAGATCACGCCGTATTTCCACGCGTTGTTGGTGAACCACTGCCCCTGCGCGGAAACCTGGAATTTCTGATTGCCCACCTCCGGCTTTGCCTTGTTGTAAATATCCATACGGAAGGACATGCCGGACTGGTATTCGCTTGTGCCGGGGTAGTTCACGGTTTTTTTGGTTTGCTCAATCAGAATATCGCCGCTGTATTTGGTGCTGAGTTTTTCCATTTGTTTGTTAAAATACTCAGTTTGCGTGTCGTTGCTGCGATAGGCTTCCCGAACGATATAATCCGCCAGCCCAGCCGTGCCGGCGTCGGTAATCATGCTATCCAGCGCGTCATACGCCGCGGGAAACAGCTTCACGTTGTTGTCGGTCACGGCGATTTTCCAGCCGCTGGACTTTCCAACCCCCACCAGCGTGCTGTCGCTGAAGTCAGCCGGCAGCGCGTGCCACGGGTTTACCAGCAGCAAACCGCCCGTAATCAAACTGGCGCGGTCCACCGTTACGGTGCTGGTGTTTTCCAGCGCGGCGTTGCCCTCGTCCTCCAAGCGCCAGGTTTTCTCGTCCAGCGTAGTTTCCCAGTAGGCCAAATCCTCGCTGACGGTTTCGCCGGTCTGCGGATCGACAGTCGTGTTGCCGCTTTCACGGAGCGCGTTCAGCTTGGCGTTAAACTCCTGCTCGCCGTCGGTATTGACTTTGTCAATCTGGGCGCGCTTGGCTTTATAATCGCTTTGCACGGCGGCGTTGCAGGCGAAAAACACCGCGACGCTGACAACCACAATAGCCGCAAGCACGCCTGTCACGCGTAAAAGCAGCGAGTAGGGATCCTTTTTCATGGTATGGATTTTCTTATTGGCGTTAATTCGCATAGTCACCACCCTATCCTTGCTAGCGGTTCAGCGCAGGCCTTCGTTGGCCAACCGGCCGAAAACATCGTAGATATGTTCCAATTCCTGTGCGCTGCTGTAGGTGAGCGTTATTTTGCCCTTGCGCTCGTTCCCCGTCAGGGCGGTTTTGACCCCGAGCGTCTCGCGCATAGTATCCTGTAAGGTCAGCAACTCCGTGTTCAGCGTGCGGGCCGGCGAAGGCGCGGTATGCTCGCGCGTTGGAAGTTTTTGGGCGATTTCCTCCAGTTTGCGCACATTGTAGTCATGCAGCACGCATTGGTGGGCCAGCTCCAGCTGGCGGCTTTCCGGCGTTATCCCTGCCAGCACGCGCGCGTGCCCGGCGGACAGTTCCCCCGCGACCACCATGTGGATCACGCCTTCAGGCAACGTCAGCAACCGTAGCAGGTTAGCGACCGCCGGTCGGCTTTTCCCGAGGCGTTTGGCAACCTCCTCCTGCGTGTAGCCGCACTGCTGCATCAGGTTGCGGATCGCCTGCGCTTCCTCAATGGGGTTCAGGTCCTCCCGTTGCAGGTTTTCGATCAGGGCAGCTTCCATCTGCTGCTCCTCGGTCAGGCTGCGGGCAATGCAGGGCACGGTTTCCAACCCGACCAGCCGCGCCGCGCGGTAACGGCGTTCCCCCGCGATGATGCGGTAGCGCGTTCCGTTTTCCACCACAAGGATCGGTTGCAGGATTCCCGCCTGCCGGATGCTTTCCGCCAACTGCTCCAGCGAGTCCTTGTCAAAGTCCTTGCGGGGTTGGGATAGGTTGGGGTCGATATCCGCTATTGGGATATCGCGCACGGTCGTTTCCAAAAAATCGTCGCTTTGCGGAAGGAGGGCCTCCAAACCGCGCCCCAGACCGGTCTTTTTCATCGGTGGTACCCCCTTCTGCCTGTGAATATAACGGAACCGGACGCGTTATTCGTTCCGTTCAAGGATTTCTTTGGCCAGCATCCGGTAGGATTCCGCGCCGAGGCTCCGCGAATCGTACACATGGATCGGCAGTCCGTGGCTGGGCGCTTCCCCCAGCCGAACGTTGCGGGGGATCGCCGTGGAATAAACCTTGTTTTTAAAATGTTTCTTGACCGAATCCACAACCTGTAAGCCAAGGTTGGTGCGGCCATCCAGCATGGTGAGCAAAACGCCCTCGATATCCAGCCCCGGATTAAAGCTGTGCTTCACGCGGTTAATGGTATTCACAAGGCTGGATACGCCCTCCAGCGCATAATACTCGCACTGGATGGGAATCAGCACCCGTTGCGCCCCCGCCAGCGCGTTCACGGTCAGCAAGCCCAGCGACGGCGGGCAATCAATAAAGATGAAATCATAATCGCCTTCCACGGTTTGCAGCGATTTTTTCAGCCGAAATTCCCGCTCCTCCATGTCTACCAGTTCCAACTCCGCGCCGGCCAGTCGGATATCCGCGGGCGCGAGGCGCAGGTTGGGCACGCCGGTTTCAATGATGCAGGACGCAAGCGTCGCGCGGCCCATCAGCGCCTCATACACGGTGATGCTGCCGGCCCGTTGCCCAAGGCCGCTCGTGCTGTTGCCCTGCGGATCCAGATCGATCAACAGAATCTTCTTGCCGATCTCCGCAAGGCACGCGGTCAGGTTAATCGCCGTTGTGGTTTTTCCGACCCCGCCTTTTTGGTTGGTGATGGCAATCGTCTTTCCCATATCATCAATCCTCATCTCAGTTCTACGCTCGATAAGCCTTCAACATTCTACCGTTTTTTTGCTTGAATGTAAAGAGCGCGGGCATTGAAATAACGCACAGCCCCATGCAAGGCTGTGCGGTTTTCCTTAAAAAGCGAGGGAAATTTCCGCGTCGCCGTCGTCCCCGTATACATCCAGCACGGTCGATTCCAGCCCTTGCCCCTGCCGGGTGCTTTCCAGCAACAGTTGCGCGTCGGTATCGCCGCCGGCTGCCTTAAACGCTTCCAGCGAGGCCTGCCACGCTTCGGTAAACTCCTCTAAACTCTGGCCGGTCGTTTTGATGTAGCCCGCGATTTCCCGGCCCACGTAGCGCATGTGCCAAGGCTCGTACGGTACGCCCGTAATATCCACCTTATCCTTGGGGTAGCGCATGATAAAGCCGTATGTATAACAGTTTTCTTCCATCCATTGCGCTTCGGGCGTCTGGTAGAAGCTTTCGTTCATGTACTGATTGTTCGCGTTGTAATCAACGCTCAGCACGTCGCAGGCCAGGCCTGTCTGGTGCTCGCTGGCCCCGGGAGGGCTGCTGATGCCGTCGTCCTTGCCGCCATTGCGGGCTAAATAATTATTGTAGGTGGTTTTTTGCGTGCCGTAACTGCGAAATCCGCTTTTCAGCAGCAGGCGTAAGCCGGCGCTGCTGCTGAACTGCTTTTCCTTGGTGGTGCCGTCGCCCGCGTCCACATGGTAGGTATACTCCGTAACAGCCGCCGCGTCGGCAAACATCTGCTCCAGCGCCAGCGCCGCCACCTCGCGCAGTTCCACCTTGCTGCTGGAGGCGCTTTTCACGTTCACTTTCACCAGATCAGCTGGCTTAAAAGTGGCATCCAGCATGTGTTCGCGGTTTACCAGCAGCGCGTGGTCGCTTTGCAACTCCGTCAGCGGCACGTTAAACGTCCACGTGGCCTCTGCAAGGGCGCACGTCTGACCTGCAAACAGTGTCAAAGCGAGGAGTATGGCGGCCATTCTCTTCATGGGAGCACCTCATTCGTCTGTTTGATTAAAAAATCGTAGATGGCCAGCCGATGGGCGGATACATAGGTTTCCAACACATCGCCCGAATCGAAAACCGCCTTGGCGAACGCCTTGCCCACATAGCGCACGTGCCACGGCTCAAACGCGTAGCCGGTGATCGCGGTCTGATCCTTCGGGTAGCGCACAATAAAGCCGTACTTCCACGCGTTTACGTTCACCCATTGGCCCGCCTTGGTGCTGCCAAAGCCCGCGTTCAGCTGCGAACCGCCCTTTTGCGCAAGGTCCATCGCCATGCCCATCTGGTGCTCGCTGGAACCGGGCAGCGCCACCAGCAGGTCGGCGGTCGTCTGCCCCGCGCTTTTTTGCTTGCGGCTGTAAATGGTTTGCTGCTTGGTGTAGCTTCGGTAGCCCGAAACGGTTGACAGCCCCACCTTGTCGGCTTTGGCCGCCGCAAACATTTCCTCAAGCGCTGTGGCCGCGTCGTTCCGCATGGACTGTTTCATGCCGGTCGCGTTAACCACGCGCACGTCCGGCGCGTAGTTTTCGCTGACCATATGCTGACGGTTCACCAAGTATAGAGTCCCGTCGATGTTTTTATCGGGCATGGCTACATCCATGCCGCCTTTGAGCAGCGTTGCGGATAGCGCCAATACGGATACCAGCTTTCCCAGGATCAATGGTTTCACACTCCCAGATGATGCTGAACATTCAACTAGTCTTTTTCGGCGTCCAGCAGCTGCGCTCCTTCTTTGCAGATACTTTTTACATATTGATCGTCGGCGCGCAGTTCCACCAGCACCCCGTTATCGCGGTGCTCCTGCGAGTATACGCCGCCCGAACGGTGCAGCCTGTCCAAAAGCCCGTAATTGGAAAACGGGATCAGCACCCGCCACATTTGGGTGCCCGCGCGCAGCGCATCCTCCACGCTGGTCAGGAGGCGTTCCACCCCTGTGCCGTCCGCCGCGCTGATGGGGATGGCCCCCGGCAACGCATCCGGCGCGGGGGAAAGCAGGTCGGATTTGTTGAGCGCGTCGATACGGGGCGCATCCACAGCGCCTAAGCTTTCCAGCACTTCCAGCACCGTCGCGTGCTGTTGCGCCATTTCTGTGCTGGAACCGTCCGAAACAATTACGATCACATCCGCCAGAGCGGCTTCCTCCAAGGTGGAGCGGAAGGCCTTTATCAGCTCATGGGGCAGTTTGCGGATAAACCCGACCGTATCCACCACCAACGCAGGGGTGCCGTGCGGCAGGGTAATCGGGCGGCTAATGCTGTCCAGCGTGGCAAAAAGTTCGTCCCGCACATAAACGCCCGCGCCGGTGATCCGGTTAAACAGCGTCGATTTGCCAGCGTTGGTATAACCCACCAGCGCGATAATCGGCGTCTGGCGCTTTTCCCGCGCCTGCCTGCGAAGCGAGCGCTGGCGGTCAAGGGCTTTCAGCTGCTGCTCCAGATCGTTCAGCCGTTCCCGGATGCGGCGGCGGTTCACTTCCAGTTTGCTTTCGCCGGGGCCTCGGGTGCCAATGCCCCCGGCCAGCCGGCTCAGCGCCAACCCCTGCCCCAACAGCCGCTGAGAGCGGTATTGCAGCTGCGCCATTTCCACCTGAAGTTTTCCTTCGCCGGTTACGGCGCGCGCCGCGAAAATGTCTAAAATCAGCGCGGTGCGGTCCAGCACCTTGACGCGCAAAAGCTCCTCCAGATTTTTCTGCATTACGCCGGTCAATTCCTCGTCAAAAATGACCGTGTCCGCCTGTATGGCCTGGCAGAGCAGCGAAAGCTCCTCCGCTTTGCCCTTGCCCACACAGTAAGCCTTGTCGGGCTTTGGGCGCTTTTGCAGCACGGTGAACAGCGTTTCCGCGCCGGCTGTTTTAGCCAACGCGCGCAGCTCCGTCAGCGAATCCTCGCTTTCAATGCCAACCAGAATGGCTTTCTCCGCGCCGGCCACCAGCTGCGGCTCCTCGGCGATGAACGCGTCGTCCACCTCGGCGATTTGCGCAAGCCACGCCTCGTCGGGGATGCGGCGTGCGTTGACCAGCTCGGTGCGCGTAACCGTTCCGGGGTGCGCGGGGTCCAGAAACGCCGCCTGCGCGGTGGTCGGCTTGCCGTGTTCGTCCACCCCGACCGCGCAGATCATATCAAAACGCATGGAAAGGATGGCGCTGGTATCCACATCGCTCAGCTGTCCGGAGCCTTTGGGGTGCGTATGAATGCAGCGGACCATCGAAAGCCGGCGGCCGCTGCGGCGCAGGCGCACATCCGGCAGGTCAACATGGTCGGCCTTGCCAATCAGCAGATCGACCACTTCGCCGTACCGGGTGATGTAGAGGGCGATTTCCCGGTTCAGAAACGCGGAATAGCCGCACAGCTGGGTCAGCAGCTCCTGCGGCACAATTTGATCGGGCGGTACCGGCATGTCGTAGACGGCTTCCAACTCCGCCAACATGCTGTTGCGAACGCCCTCGATATTGCCATGAATATCAGGCATATGGATTCCTTTCGTGCGCGCAGGGCGCAACGGTTTCGGCGCGGCCTTCGGCCCGAACCGGCAGGTCAGGCGCGGGCCACGGCGGGGCGGAACAGACGACAAAGCAGGCAGGCGGTACGCTTTTTTCCCGCTTCTTAAAAACGTGCAAACGCCTGGCACGTAAAAGTTTACGCCAAGCGTTTGCAAATTTCCTGCCGGTCCGTATCATCCGTCTGGGCGGCGGGTTTACGCCGCCGGGCGGTTATTCGTCCGGGTGCTTTTTGTGATAGTCCTCAAGTGCCGCGTGAATGGCTTCCTCCGCCAGCACAGAGCAGTGCATTTTGACCGGGGGCAGCCCGTCCAACGCTTCCGCAACGGCTTTGTTGGTCAGCGCGAGCGCTTCGTCCACGGTTTTGCCTTTAATCATTTCCGTGGCCATGCTGCTGGTGGCAACCGCCGCGCAACAGCCGAAGGTTTTAAACTTCACATCGGTAATGATGCGGTTTTCCACCTTAATATCCATTTTCATGATATCGCCGCATTTAGCGTTGCCGACGGTTCCGGTGCCGGAAGCATCCGGCAGTTCTCCCACATTGCGGGGATGTTCAAAGTGATCCATGACTTTCTCGGAGTACATGGTGATAACCCTCCTTGCATAATGCAAAACATTGTTTAGGCGCCGTGGCCTGCGCCGGCTGGGGCGTTTTGCCTGAAAACCGCGCCCGCGTCAGGCCATGCAGGTCGGTTGGGTAAGCGGGCTCATTTCCCGAAGCACTTTCACGATATTGGGGAGCACCTCCAGCACATAACGGACATCCTCCTCGGTGTTGTTCACCCCGAGGGTAAGCCGCAGGCTGCCGTGCGCAATCTCATGCGGGAGGCCGATGGCCAAGAGCACGTGCGAGGGGTCAAGGCTGCCGCTGGTGCAGGCCGAGCCGCTGGAACCTTCCACGCCGGCCAAGTCCAGCCGCATCAGCAGGCTTTCCCCTTCAATATAGCGCACGCTCACATTCACGTTGTTGGGCAGGCGCTCGGTTCGGTGGCCGTTAAGGCGCACATCGGGGATTTCCTTCAGGATGCCATCAATCAGCTGGTCGCGCAGCGCAACCATACGCGCGGCGTAGGCGGGCTGTTCCGTCACCGCCAGCTCGATGGCCTTGCCCATGCCCACGATGGAAGCCAGGTTTTCGGTGCCGGCGCGGAGGTTACGCTCCTGCGCGCCGCCGTAAATCAGGTTGGACATGCGCACGCCCTTGCGGATATACAGCGCGCCAACCCCCTTAGGCCCGTGGAATTTGTGGGCGGACATGGAAAGCATATCCACATTCATGGCGTTTACGTCAATCGGGATGGCGCCGACAGCCTGCACCGCGTCCGTGTGGAACAGGATTCCGGCTTCCCGGGCGATTGTACCGATTTCCGCAATCGGCTGCAACGTGCCGATTTCGTTATTGGCAGCCATGATGGTAATGAGGACCGTATCCTCGGCAATGGCGTTTTTCACGTCCGCGGGGTTGACGCGGCCGGTTTCATCCACCGGCAGGTAGGTGACGCGGTAACCGCGCTTTTTTTCGAGGTATTCGCAGGTGTGCAACACAGCGTGGTGCTCGATGGCGCTGGTGATGATGTGTTTGCCCTTCTTTTCCAGCATTTCCGCGCCGGAGCGGATGGCCCAGTTATCGCTTTCGCTTCCGCCCGCCGTAAAGTAAATTTCCTGCGGCTGCGCGCCAATCGCTGCGGCTACCTGCTTGCGCGCGTTTTCAACAGCCCGCTTGGCGTCCCGGCCCACGCTGTGGATGGAACTGGGGTTGCCGTAATGCTCCGTAAAGTAAGGGAGCATCGTATCCAGCACTTCCTTGCGGACGGCCGTGGTCGCCGCATTATCCATATAAATAATCCGCTTGTCACTCATGATGTACTGCCTCGCATTCGCATGATGGTTGAAACATGTCGCCGAGGGTGACCCCGGCCAATTCGCGGTTGATGGAGTCGGTCAGCTTTTGCCACACGCGCCGCACCGGGCATGCGCACGAGCGGTCGCAATGACCTTCGTCCGTCATGCACTCGCTCAGCTCCAGCGGCCCTTCCATCGCGTCGATCACGTCGAGGATGGTAATCTCCCCGGGTTCCCGAGCAATCTGGTAACCGCCCTGCACGCCCCGCACCGTGTTGACCAGCCCCGCTCGCCGCAGGTTGCCCAGCAGCTGTTCCAGGTATTGCTTGGGCACGCCTGTTGAGGCGATGCTTTGCAGGCTTTGGGGCCCTTCATCCTTGTGGCCGGCAAGGTAGTACATTGCGTAGAGCCCGTACTTACCGCGAGTTGAAAGCTTCATCCCGTTTCCTTTCGAATACCCGACTATTTTAATCGGATTTCGTGACTATCTTAACACCGACCCTCTGCGTTGTCAACAGTCTACGCTACAAATCTGTCATTTTTTCTGACAAGTGAAACAGACCGCTGGACATATCTGGTTCTTGGGTTTTTTTCGCTTTCCGCGGCTACCGCGCGCAAAGTAACGCCGCTTGCGGGCGCGTCCGGATCGCGGCGTTCAGATTGGCCTCGCGGGGGCAACGCGCCATGCCGCGGCAGGATTGGCGCAAGGGATACGGGCGCGATGGGCGCGGCTGGTAAAACGATACGGAAAGCGCCCGCCGGGTTCGGCGGGCGCTTTTGATGCCCTAATAGGGTACTATGTGTTATATACCGCTCGCCTCATAGCCCCGCAAGCTGTTCGACCGCTCTGATTTGAATGCTGCGGCGCCTGACTTTGGGGTTCCGCCCCAAACTCCGGCATGGATTTCATCCCTGCGCCCTGACAAGGGTTTACGCCCTTGACCCGGTTTCGCTACGGCGGGGGACGTTATGCAAAGTATGGTTTGCGCGGTTGAACGCTTAATAGGCAGCCGCCATCGCCTGCGTCAGCTGGCTCATCGCCGCCGCGATATCCGAGCTGGACGGGTTTCCGCTGTCAATCAGCCCCTGAAGGGCGTTGATCGCGGCGGAAATATTCTGGTACAGCTCGGTGCCGCTGTCAATGCTGTTCATCAGCCCCTGCGCGCTCTGGATCAGCGTGCGCGCGTCCGGGATCAGCGTGTTTTGCACAATGGGGTCGGTCGAACCGCTGGCGACATAACCTTCGCCGTGCAGCGGGCATACCGTGGTATCGGATGCCGAGCCTAAATATTCAGTCAGCACCGAGCTATATTCGGGATCGTTCACAAACCGGTACAGCGGATGCCCTTCGGGTATCACCACAACCCCCCTGACGGTGGTGGACGGGCAGTAGGGCGTGGCGATCATGTTGCTCTCGGTGCAAACCGTCATGCTGCGGTGCATCTGGCACTGGGTGGTGGGCACAGTCGGCGTGTACCAGTAATCCGTCACGGTGCCATACCCCATGATGTCATTGGCGCAGGCGTCGGTGGCCAGCTGTCCGCTCACGGCGCAGGTCGTCACCTTGGTCAGCCCGTAATCGGCCGGGTCGCCGTCCAGTATGTCCTTATTATCCAGGTTTTTCGCCTTATGAATGGCCGCCATGTAGCTTTGCCACAGCAGCGTCGCGCTGTTGCCACCGGATGCCTTGGAAGAAAGCGGCTTGTAGTTGTCGTGCCCAATCCACAGCGAGGAGCTGTACCACCCCGTCAGGCCGCAGAAGAAAATTCCGCGCTGATCGCTGTTGGTGCCCGTTTTGCCGGCGACCGTCTGACCGCTGATTTTGGCTTTGGTCGCGGTGCCGCCGCTCACTACGTCCTTCATCATATCCACCACCAGCCATGCCGTGGACGCGCGGAAAACCTGCCGCCGTTCCTGTTGCTGGTGGCTGTCCCACACCACGTTGCCGTCGCTGTCCGATATGCCCAAAAACGAGATTGGCTTTTGGTACACGCCGCCGTTGCCCAGCACGCCGTATGCGACGGCCATCTGCACGGGCGTAATGCCGCTGGAGCCGAGCGCCAGCCCAAAAGGCGTCGCGTCGATGTTGTCGCGGTCCACGCCGAGCTTCAGCAGAAAATCCAGCGACCGATCCACGCCCACCAAAGTCAGCAGGGTTTGGGCGGCGCTGACGTTCTGGCTCCGCTTCATGGCCTCGCGGAGGGTCACCGGACCGGTATAACCGCCGCCGTTGTAGTTTTTGGGCCACGTATCCTCGCCCGCGTCGTTTTTCCAGCCGCTGATGGGCAAAGGCATATTGTAAACAATGCTCGCGGGCGACGCGCCCAGCTCGATGGCCGGCGCGTAAACTGAAATGGGTTTGATGGCCGAGCCAACCGGCATTTTCATATCGGTCGCGCGGTTGAGCGTTTTACGCTGGGTGGGTTTTGTGCGCCCGCCCACGATGGCTTTCAGCTCCCCGGTGCGGTAATCCAGCACCACGGCGGCGGCTTGCGGCTGCACAACCTCCGTATAGCTGCCGTCGCTGTTTTTCGCGCGGTACACCTTATCGCTTGGGTCGCGCAGCGCGGGGTACTTGGTCCAGTTTTCCAGCGTGTCCTCCACAATTTGCTGAATTTGCGTATCAATGGCCAACGTTACGTGATAGCCGCCGGTGCGCAGCTCGTTTTCCATTTTATAGCGGTTTTCGCTGGTATCCTCAAGGTTGTTGAGCTTCAGGAAGCAATCCACCACTTCCTTAACGGCGTACTCCACATAGTGGGCGTAGGGGTACATGCCTTCGCCTTCGGTGGTGGAGGTTTGCAGCACGCTCGCGGTTGTCTGCACCAGCGCGTCCTGATACTCCTGATAAGTGATAAACTCGTTTTCATACATGCACTTGAGCACGTAATCGGTGCGGTTGTTGGTCAGGGCCTTATAGTCCGTCTGGTCGGACTGGCGCACATAGAAATTCTTTCTGGGGTTATAGTAGTAGGGGTTGTTGGTCAGCCCGGCGAGCATGGCGCACTCGCGCAGGCTCAGGCCGGACAGGCTCTTGCCGAAGTACCCTTCGGCGGCCACCTCCACGCCGTAGTAGTTTTCGCCCAGGTAGATGGTATTCAGGTAGCACTCCAAAATCTGATCCTTGGTGTACATGGTTTCCAGCTGCATGGCCAGATAGGCTTCCTGTATTTTGCGCTTGTAGCTGAGCTCGCTGCTGAGCACGGTGTTTTTAATCAGCTGCTGGGTAATAGTGGAACCGCCCTGATTGGTGTTGGAGGTAAAGTTTTGCACAAAGGAGCCGATGATCCGCTTCAGGTCAACCCCGTTATGGGTGTAAAAACGCGCGTCCTCCACGGCCACAAAAGCGTGCTGCAGGTTGGCCGGCATTTGGGCGATGCTCACCATCACGCGGTTTTCCGTGCCCTTGTAGTCGGTGATGACGTTTCCGTCGGAATCGTAAATGAAGCTGGTTTTATCCTGCTCGCTCAGCAGCGCCAGGTCGAGGGTCGGGGCGGTTTCCATGTATGCCTTGGCAATGCCAAAAACAGCGCCGGCCATGGCCAGCCCCAGCAGCACAATGCTAAGGAGGGTAAACCGCACGGCGTTCACCAGCACCGAAACAATAAAGTTAGGCCTGCCAAGGCGCGGCTTGAAAATGGTCCACTTTCGCGGCGCGTGAAAGTCAGCGTCGTCCGGCGGCGGCGTCTGGTAGGCAGGGTCCTCCTCATAGGGGTCCACGGGAACCCCGTCCACCGTATATGTGGGCTCGCTTGGCGCATACTCCTCATTGGGATCGTAAGGCGGCTGATACAAAGCAAAACTCCTCCTGATTCGGCCATTGGGCCAGTACAGCGTGTATTATACCATAGGCGGCGGCGTTTTCCTAGCCATGCCGGCGGACCTGCGAAGCCCCCCAGAATGAATGACGCGCAGATTTCAGCTCATTTTTTCCGTGCGCGCACGCAGGATGTAAACCCTGTAAAACGTTAGATGGATAATGCTCGCAAAAGCTTACGGGGAGGGTTTTTGCTTGACACGCCAAAGCGGATGAACTACAATATACAAAGAGCCTTTGCGGTATTTGCTCTGGCGTCGGCGCGGGCGCCCGCACCCGGTTCGCCGGAGGGGCGCATTCCTGAAAAGGTTCGCGGGCCTTGTGGAACATTTGCATGGCTACCGAGGGCATGCCATGACGGAATCGAATATCGGCCTTGAAACGCCGAAGGGAGGAAGGGCGTACCCCTGAACGCCTGAGCCAATATGAAACGAAAACTGTTCGTTGCCGTACTGCTGGCGTTGCTGACCTTCGTGCTGAGCAGCGCGGCTTTGGCGGCGACCGATCCCATCACGTGCAGCATGGAGGTATCCCCCAGCAACCTTGCGGAGCCGGGGGAAGTAACGGTAACGATTACCATTTCCAACTCCGGCGATACCGACATGCAGGATCCGTTGACCCTTTACAGCCCAACCAGCGAAGTGGTCACCGATTTTGGCGACAACGGCTCCGTTACGCTGAAAGCCGGCGAGGTGAAAACCTGGACCGGCAAGTGGAATGTCAACCAGCGCACGCTGGATAACGGACAGATCGTCTATTTCGTTAAATATAACATCTATAAAGATAACGGCGAAAAAACATCGCAAAGCCAGCCCATCCGTGGTGTCCTGAACGCCACGGAAGCCAAATCCGACATTGAAATCAAACGCACCATCAGCCCCGGCACCGCCCGCGAGGGGCAGGCGGTTACCGTGAAATATGATATTGTCAACACCGGCACCGTGTCCCTGAAAAACATTACCCTGACTGAAAGCAAGGACATTGCCAAAAAAGCGGTTTCCGTAGCCGACGAGCTGAAAGCCGGCGAAACCGCGCAGGTTAAATTTCCCGTCACCATGGGTAAAAAGGATTTAACCAGCAGCGCCACCATTACCTACACCGCCGGGGATTCCAAGGACAAGCAAACTAAAACCGTGGCGGAGCAGAAGATTACCTACGGTGAGGTTTCCCTGAGCGCCAAACTGACCTCCAGCGCCAAGGGCGTGGCGATCAACGGCACGGTAACCCTGTCGCTGGAGCTTAAAAACAGCGGCAAGGTCAACTATACCGACGTTCGCGTAACCGACGCGACGCTGGGCGATCTGTTTACCAATCAGGAGGTCGCGGCCGGCGCGACCCTCAAACTGGATAAAGAAATTACCCTGACGGCAACCACCGAATATCAGTTCCAGATTACCGCGATTGACAACACCGGCACGCAGGTAACGCTGGATACGGATTCGATCACCGTGACGGCGGTGGATCCGAGCAAGATTGTGCACCTGAACGTAACCGTAGGCTCCGACCGCACGGAGGTTTACACCGAACCGGGCATCGTGCGCTTTACCGTGACGGTTGAAAACGACAGCGATGTGGACGCTACCGACGTTGCTATCTACCACGGTTCCACCCTGATTTACACCTTCCCCTCCATCCCGGCCGGGGAAACCCGCAAGCTCACGCGCGACGCGGCGCTCAGCATGGCGGGAACCTACCAGTTTACCGCGGTTACCGTGGACGCGGTAGGCACGTCCAGCAAGTTTAACAGCAATGAAATTCAAATCGCGTTTTCCGTGCCTACGCCCGCGCCTGCAACGCCTACCCCGCCGCTGGTGCCCACGCCGGAACCCACCTACGCGGTCGTAACGGTGCCGCCGATCAGCGACCCAAGCGTCGGCGCCATCCCCAAAATGGTTCGCGCGGTGTTTTATCCGCTGATGATCGTCGGGTTGATTCTGCTGGCCGCCGCCATCGTCCTTCTGATTTTTGCCACCAAGAAGCGCATGGAGCAAAAACGCGCATCCGAAGCGGCGCTGGATCATCTGGACCGCGCCAAGCGCAGGGATTACGCGAACCCAAGCGATACGCAGGACGAGCCGGAGCCTCAGCCCCGGATGGAAACCAAACCTGCGGCCAAAGCCCCGTCCGCAGCCCCCAAGGCTAAAGAAACCGCTAATTCCGCCGAACCTGCGATAGACGATCTGGAATTGCCGCACATGAAGTATGTGCGCAATGCCTATGACCGCACCAGCAAGGAGCAGGCCAACGCTTACGGTAAAAAGAATTTATACGATGAGGACCCCCTGACCGGTTCTGCCGGTTACAGCGCAGAAACGGTCAGCGAACCATACCATACATACGGCAGCGATCAGGATTTTTACGGGATGCAGCCTGCTGCCAGCAAAAAAGCGGACGGTAAAGCCCAGGCCGCCAAGGACTGGTCTGCCTACGCCCTGCGGCCTGAGCCGGAAGCGCCCGTCAGCGAACCCGCTTATGATGACGGGCAGCCGCTCACAGAGGCGTACGGCAGCGACCCCAACGGGTATAACGCAACTGCCGATTATGATTACCTCGCCGCGGATGACGACGCAGGCTCGTATCCGAAGGATGCCTCCGACGCTCAGGATACGGACGGCTATGTGCGCGACGCCTTCGGTTACGGCGATGCCGGCGAGGCCTATGACGACCCGGGCTACGGGTACGACCCGACCGGCGCCCAGCGCGGGTATGACTTGGACCCATCCCAGCCGGACCTGAACGAGGGCAACGTAAAAAGCGCCGCAAACCCACGGGCAGCCTCAACCCGCCGGAGCCGGCGCGCCGGCGACGACCGCTGAACTGAAACGGCTCAGCAACCAAATATTCAAAAGCCGACCGTAGCGTAGACTCCACGGTCGGCTTTTTCAGGCTTGTTTTTAGCGAAAAGCCCCTGTATAATAGAATAAACAGCGAAAGGGTGTGCTACGCATGTTCAGCGGATTTCCCGAGGAAACCGTCCGGTTTTTTCTGGAATTGCGATTTCATAACGAAGCTTCCTTTTTTAACGCGCACAGGGAGGATTACGAGCGTTTCGTAAAAGAACCCTTCTATGCGTTTATTGAGGCGATGACTCCTGCGGTGCGTTCCATCGCGGACGACATGGATCTTCGCCCCGGCAAGTGTCTGGCGCGCATCCGCAGGGATACCCGTTTCAGCAAAGATAAATCGCCCTACCGTGACCATATGTGGCTGCTTTTCCGCAGGGCCGGTGAGGAGCGGGAGCATTCGGCCATGTACTGGTTTGAGCTTGGGCCGGAGCGCGTGGAATGGGGCCTCGGTTTTTGGGATAACAACCGCCCGGCCATGGATGCCCTGCGCAAGCGCATCCGGGAAAAACCGGACGAGGTGCTTCGCGTGCTGCAAGACATCCGCGTGCCGGATCATGGGTTGGACCTCTACGGCGACCGTTACCGCCGCTTTGCCATGCCCGAAGGGCTTCCGCAAGCCTTACAGGAAATCTATCCCCTGAAAGAACTGTACATCAAGCGTACCGGCGTGCCCATGCAGGCGGCGTATACCAGCGAGGTTGTTGAGCGCTGCGCCGCAGATTTGGTGCGCTTAAAACCCATGTACCTGCTGCTCCGCAAGGCTGCGGACGAAGGGTTGGCCGCGCCGTAGGCAGGCGCCGCTTCACGGGGAAGGGAGTAGCCGCCTTGGGTGCTGAGCTACTTTTTCAATTGGCTACTGTCGCCCGAACCGCCCATCGGTGAACCGGCGGGAAACACCCTGAGCGCGGCAGGCAAGGCGGCGGTTTTCCTCTCAACGGTCAAAATCCGGTCTTGGCTTGGCAAACCCACGCAGTCGGCAAGCCTTGCCCGTGCATGGTCCATGAATCCCACCGGAAGCGAGCCGCCGTTCCGTCGGCCGCGGCACGGTGAAAAACACGCCCGCGCCGGCATGGCGCAACGACCGAAAGGAGCGTTTATGAATTATCAGGCACTGAAAAGCGGCTCGGATGTCCGTGGGGTGGCCGTCGGCGAGGATGCGGTTCTGACCGCCGACGTAGCCCAAACGCTGGGGATGGCATTTGTACAGTTTTTAGCGCAGCGGGAAAAACTCCCCCCGGAGAAAATCACCGTTGCGCTTGGCCGGGACAGCCGGGTATCCGGTCCCGATTTGCTGGCCGCCGCCGCCAAAGGCATTGCGGCCATGGGTGCAACCGCGAATGATTTCGGCATGTGCACAACGCCCTCCATGTATATGGCGATCCTCACGGAGGGGTTTCAGCCAACCGGCTCCATCATGATTACCGCCAGCCACCATCCGTGGAAGCTGAACGGCCTCAAGTTTTTCACAAAAGAAGGCGGCCTTGGCTTTCATGAGCTGGACGATCTGCTGAAGCTCGCGGAAACCGTTCAAAAACCGGTTTCCGGCAAAGTCGGTACGGTTGAAGCCAAACCGTTTTTACCATTTTACACCGATCACCTTCGCCAATTGATTATCGACGGCGTAAATCCCGAAGTTGCCAAGCCGTTGCTGGGCCTGCACGTAGTGGTGGACGCGGGCAACGGCGCGGGCGGCTTTTATGCCGATATGCTGGAAAGCCTTGGCGCATGGGTGGAAGGCAGCCAGTTTCTGGACCCGGACGGGCATTTCCCCAACCATGTGCCCAACCCGGAAAACGAACAGGCCATGGATTCTCTGGCCAAAGCGGTGCTGCACGTCGGCGCGGATGTGGGCGTGATTTTTGACGCGGATTGCGACCGCGCTGCCATTGTGGACCGCACCGGAAAGGAAATCAACCGGAACCGCCTGATTGCGATGATTAGCGCCATCTTGCTGGAAAACGCGCCCGGCGCCACCATCGTAACCGATTCAGTCACTTCCAGCGGTTTGGCCGAGTTTATTCAGGAATGGGGCGGCGTGCATTACCGCTACAAGCGCGGCTACCGCAACGTGATTGACGAAGCCATCCGCCTGAACGCCGCCGGTATCGACTGCCCGCTGGCCATTGAAACCAGCGGCCACGCGGCCCTGCGGGACAATCATTTCCTCGACGATGGAATGTACCTGGTCACGCTGCTGCTCATCAAGGCCATGCAATTGAAACAGCAGGATCGCGAGCTGAGCACCTTGCTGGACGGTTTGAAGGAGCCTGTGGAAAGCACCGAAATCCGCCTTTCCATCCTGACGGAAAAATTTGCCCAAACCGGCAAGCTTGTGATTGAAAAAGTGATGGATTATGCCACCAAGCGCCCGACCTGGCACATTGCGCCGGACAACCGGGAAGGCGTGCGCATCAGCTTTGACCTGGACGGCGGGCTGAACAACGGCTGGTTTTTGCTGAGGCTTTCCGTACACGATCCCGTGATGCCGCTGAACGTGGAAAGCGATGTGGCGGGCGGTGTAAAGCTGATCCTTGGCGAACTGTATCAGGCTTTGCAGGATGAAAAGGAAATTGATCTGGCTCCCCTGCGCGCCGCGCTGTAACGCGCAGTATCGCTGAGCATCCCCTTTTGGCAAGTCGTTCGCCCCGTAGCGAAGCGTCGGGGGCAAAGTCGCCGACGTTGCCGCCTCCGGGCGGTACCCGTTTAGGCACGCCGTCTGGCAACCGGGACGGGCGCGCATCGGAAATGAACCTGTGACCGCGTTTTCGCCGCTCTCCATATAATCCGGGCTGTGTGCACACGCGTCCATATCCCGAGGCGACGGCCCACGCCGTCGCCTCTGTCATTCTGGTATGGATCCGCACAGGCAATGGGTATTTCGAGCCATCGGAGGTTTTACCATGATTGGCAATCGCCCCGGTTCAGCGCTCCGTTGCGTGCCCGGGAAGCCATAACATCTAATTAAACAAGCGCCAACAGTCGCACACCGCGTAACGGCGGGGTTAAGCGGCAGATCAGGGGGGGCAGCATGGGCGAATATATCATGGATATGCGCAAACGGGTCGGGCGGATTCCGCTGATGCAATGCGGCGCGTCGGTCATCGTGGAAAACGCGGCCGGTGAAATCCTGCTGGAACTGCGCGCGGATACGAAGGATTGGGCGTATATCGGCGGCGCGGTAGAACTGTACGAGCGCGTGGAGGACGCGGCCGCCCGCGAGCTTTGGGAGGAAACCGGGCTGATCGCGGACGAGTTAACCCTGCTGGGCGTTTTTTCTGGGGAAAAGCTTCGCTACACATACCCAAATGGCGATCAGGTCAGCAATGTGGATGTGGTGTTTGTGTGCCGCGCCTTTCATGGGGAGCTTGCTCCTCAGGCCGGCGAGGTGGACTGTTTGCGCTATTTTCCCATTGACGCGCTTCCGGAGTTGCTTTTCCCGGTCAACCGACCAGGGTTGGAAGCCTATCTGGCCCAACGGAATCGGCCGTAGGGTGTGCGAACTTCTCAGTCGGGCAGGCGTAAGGCTCTATACCAGCGGAGTCTTTGGAATGCCCGCGCCCATGGCAGCGTAACAGGAAAACCATCGCTTGCCGCGCGCAAACGCGGCTATGGCGGTTCGTTTCAGGCAAGTCATCCGTATGTCAGGTTTTCCGGCCCCTCGGGATCGAGTCGCGTCTACGCATTCAACCGGTTTTAACACGCTTGCTCAGCGTTTCCAATGGATAATTTCGACAACATCAGGCCCATGGGCGCCTTCCTTTCCGGCCTTCCGCCGGTTCAGTGCAATCGGTCGCCCCGTCCGGCTTGTCAGATTTGGTATGCCGTGCTACAATCAGCAGGGCAGTATGAACGGGCGCAACGCGCCGTTAGGAGCATAGAAACATGAAAAAGGTCATCATCATCGGGGCCGGCCCTGCGGGCCTGACCGCCGCATACGAGCTGCTGAAAAAGCATGAAGGCTACGACGTAACCGTACTGGAAAAATCGGACAGCATCGGCGGCATCAGCAAAACCGTGCGCCACGACGGCAACCGCATGGATATTGGCGGGCACCGTTTTTTCAGCAAGGATCAAGCGGTGATGGACTGGTGGCAGGAGGTGATGCCCCTTCAGGGCGCGCCTTCGCTGGACGACCGCATTTTGCAGCGCGAGGTTTCCCTTGCGCCGGATGGGCCGGACCCGGAGCAGACGGATCGCGTAATGCTGGTGCGCAACCGCGTAAGCCGCATCTATTATCAGAAGCATTTTTTTGACTATCCCATCAGCCTGAAATGGTCCACCCTGAAAACCATGGGCTTTGGCACCACGCTTCAGGTGGGGTTCAGCTATCTGCATTCCGTGTTTCACAAACTGCCGGAAACATCGCTGGAAAACTTCTACATCAACAGTTTTGGCCGCAAGCTGTACAGCATGTTTTTTGAAGGGTACACGGAAAAGCTGTGGGGCCGCCATCCTCGGGAAATTTCCGCCGATTGGGGAGCACAGCGCACCAAGGGGCTGTCCATCCGTGCCATTTTGATGGATATGCTCAGCAAACTGTTTATGAGCAAGGAGGCGCGCGCCCAAAAGGTGCAAACCTCGCTGATTGAGGAGTTTCATTATCCCAAATTCGGACCCGGCCAGTTGTGGGAAACCGTCGCGGACGACGTTCGCAATGCCGGCGGCAAAGTGCTTACCCTGTGCGACGTGTGCGGCCTGGAAACCGAAAACGACGTTGTCAGGGCGGTTCGCTACCGTGAAAATGGCGAGGAAAAACGCCTTGAGGGAGATGCGTTTTTTTCCTCCATGCCTATTAAGGACTTGATCCGCCAGATTTCCGAAGCGCCCGGAGAGATTCAGGCGATTGCGGACGGGCTGCCGTACCGTGATTTTGTAACGGTGGGGCTGTTGGTGAACCGCCTGAACCTTAAAAATGAAACGCACCTGAAAACGCTGGGCAACATCGTGCCCGACTGCTGGATTTATGTGCAGGATACGAACGTGAAGCTGGGCCGCATTCAAATTTTCAACAACTGGTCCCCCTATTTGGTAAAGGACCCGGAGCACACGGTTTGGATCGGGCTGGAGTACTTCTGCGCGGAAGGCGACGATTTCTGGAACATGGACGCGCAGGCCTGCGCCAACTTCGCCATGGACGAGCTGATTACCATGGGCGTAATCAACAGCCGCGCCGAGGTGTTGGACACGCACCGCGAGCGGGTTCAAAAGGCGTATCCGGCCTACTTTGACACCTATGATGAAATCGGCAGAGTGATCGACTACCTGAACAGTTTCGAAAACCTGTTTTGCGTAGGGCGCAACGGTCAGCACCGTTATAATAACATGGACCATTCCATGGCCACCAGCTTTGAAGCGGTCAAAGCCCTTACGGAGAACCTTGCGGATCGGCGAAGCATTTGGAACGTGAACACCGAGAAGGAATACCACGAGGAAAAGGCAAACTGAGCCGCAGAAGGCAGTTTATGCCACCCCCGCCGCAGCGGAACCGGGTCAAGGGCAAAGCCCTTGTGGGGTGCAGGGGCGAAGCCCCTTGCCGGGGTTTGGGGTAGAACCCCAAGCCCCGCGCCGCAGCGTAACCCATTCAGCGAGCGAACAGCCCACAGGGCTATGAGGCGAGCGGCATAACCCTTTGCCCCATTCAGGAACATGAAAACGCGCCTGCCGGCTTCGGCGGGCGCGTTCCATTCTATTGTCATCAAATTCAATGGTGCCCATCAGCCGCGCCCCATCGCGCCTGTGCCGCATACGCTGAACCATGTTGCGGCAAGGTTCCCAGCGGGCAGCGAGCAACGCAGATGCGCACCGTAAGTGCTTTGCCCAAAGCTTCCTGCGCTACGGCGAGGGTTTATATCAAGCCGCGAATGCCGCCCTCATGCTTTTCCGTTTCCACCATGCCGCATCTCAGGCTTTGCCCGGCCGCTCGTCCACCTCGGCCAAACCGTCGCCCACAGGCATATATAGTCTTCCGCAGCAGGGACACTTTAACCCGTCCAGCCGTTTGCCGCAGGTGCACACAAACCCGTGTTGCGTCGCCGGCACGCCCAGCATCAGCGCGTGGTCGGGCACATTGGTGGTCACCACCGCGCCCGCGCCAATCATGGCGTTTTTCCCAATAATATGGCCGCAGACAATCGTCGCGTTGGCGCCAATGCTCGCCCCGTCCAGCACGCGGGTCGCCACAAAATGCTCGTGGCCTTTGGGATAAAGCGCCCTCGGGGTCAGGTCGTTGGTGAATACACAGCTCGGCCCGCAGAAAACGCCTCTGCCCAGGGTGACCCCTTCGTAGATGCTCACGTTATTTTGCAGCTTGCAATCGTCCCCAATGGTCACACGGCTGCCGATATAGACGTTTTGCCCAAGCGTGCATCGCTTGCCCACGCGGGCGCCGCTTTGCACATGCGAAAAATGCCATACGCGCGTGCCCTCGCCAATCTCCGCGCCTTCGTCCACAACGGCGGTCGGGTGAATGGTCATTTAGTAAACCTCCCGATAAAATCAGTCGTTGCGCAATTTTCAAGGGGCAGTTTCACCGGCTGATGGGTCGCGGCGCTTTGGTAGATGGCCAGCACCAACTCCAGCGCGCGCAGACCCGCTTCGCCGTTCACATACGGCTCGCGGTTGTCCAGAATGGCGCGCACCACATCGGCATACAGCGGCGTATGCCCAAAGCCGTACACATTGGGCGGGTTTTCCCCGCACTCCATCTTGATGGTCGCCGGATCGCCGCGCCCATCGCGGAAATCCCACTCCTCAATGATGTTCACGCTCTTGCCGCCGGCCTTCACGGTGCCGCTTTCCCCAAACAGGTAAAGCGTTTCTTCCAAATTATGGGGAAAAATATTGGTAGTGCCTTCAATCAGGCCGTACGCCCCGTTTTGAAAACGCACCACAGCAAGGCCCAGATCCTCGGCCTCAATATAATCGTGTTTCAGATTGTCAGTGTAGGCGATTACCTCATCCACTGCGTCGCCCATCATCCAGCGCAACAGGTCGATGTTGTGGATGCACTGGTTCATCAGCGCGCCGCCGTCCTGCGCCCACGTGCCGCGCCACGGCGCCTGCTCGTAATACTCGCGCCCACGGTTCCAGCGGATATGCGCCGCGCCGTGAAGCATCCGGCCAAAACGGTTTTCATCCACCGCGGTGCGGATTTTCTGGATGGATTTGTTGAACCGGTTCTGGTGGCACGCACAGAGCTTGACGCCCTTACGGCGCGCCGCGTCGATCAGCGCGCGACCGTCCTGCATGCTCAGGGCCAGCGGCTTTTCGATAATCACGTTCGCACCCGCTTCAATACAATCCAGCCCAATGGCGGCGTGCCGACCGCTTTCCGTGGCGATGGCAACCAGTTGCGGGCGCACCTCGGCCAGCATTTGCCGGTAATCGGCATAGCGCTTCACGTTTGCGCGCTGTTTTTCCGGCATCTGGCTCAGCACCGTTTCCATGTTTTGCGGCGCCAAATCGCAAACAGCGCAAAACTCAAGCGCCGCCGCATTTTTCATGGCGGCTGCCACATGGTTGGGCGCAATGCGGCCGCAGCCGATCAGCGCGTACCGAAGTTTCTGGGTCATCTTCACAGAACCTCTCTCTTGCCACCTGTTTAGAGTAGGCGGATATTGTCGCGGTGGGCAACGTTCTTCATCGCGTTTTTGGTGTCAAAAATCAGGGACGCGTGCTCCGCCACAAAGTCATAGTCGATGTTGGTATGCGCGGCGGTAATCATCACCAGATCGCACCCTTGGAGCGCCTCAACAGTCAGCGCCGGTAAGCTGTTGTACGTTTTTCCCTCAAAGCGGTACTGCGGAATGTAGGGGTCGTAATAGGATACTTCCGCGCCTGAATCCTTGAGGCACTCGATCACCCGAAGGGCCGGGCTTTCGCGGAAATCGTCAATATCCTGCTTGTAGGCAACGCCAAGCACCAGCACCTTGGCCCCGTTGAGCGCCTTCTTCTGCTCGTTCAGGGCGCGCATGGCGCGCTGGCAGCAATACTCGGGCATGCGGTCGTTGATAATCATGCTGGATTCGATCATCGAGGTATGAAAGCCGAACTCCCGCGCTTTCCAGCTCAGGTAATACGGGTCCAGCGGGATGCAGTGGCCGCCCAGCCCGGGGCCGGGGTAAAAAGCCTGAAAGCCGTAGGGCTTGCTGCGCGCCGCTTCGATCACTTCCCAGATGTTGATGCCCATCCGGTCGCACAGAATGGCCAGCTCGTTAATCAGGCCGATGTTTACGTTGCGGTAGGTGTTTTCCAGAATTTTTTCCATTTCGGCAATCGCCGGGGAGGATACGCGGTGCACCGGCGCGTCAAGCACGGCTTCATACAGCGTGGCCGCGATATCGGTGCACTCGGGGGTCATGCCGCCCACCACTTTGGGCGTGTTGCGGGTTTTATACACCGCGTTGCCCGGGTCCACGCGCTCCGGCGAAAATGCCAGATAGAAATCTACGCCGCATTTCAGCCCGCTTTTTTCCAAAATGGGGCGCAACAGTTCCTCTGTGGTGCCGGGGTAGGTGGTGGATTCCAGCACAATCAGCATATCCTTATGCACATAGGGCAGAATGCTTTCGGTGGAGGAACGCACGTAGCTGATATCCGGCTGCTGATGCTCGTCCAGCGGGGTCGGAACGGCAATGCACACGCAATCGCAGCTGGCCACGGCGGCAAAATCCATGGTGGCTTTCAGGTGACCGCTTTTCACGATCTCCTCCAGATCATGGTTCACCACGTCGCCAATATAATTATGGCCACGGTTGACCATATCCACTTTTTCCTTTTGCACGTCAAACCCGATCACGTAAAAACCGGCCTTGGCCTTTTCGACCGCCAACGGCAAACCGACGTAGCCAAGCCCTACGACCCCCAGTGTAACGGAGCGATCCTTGATCTTTTGTTTGAGAAGTGACATCGAAATTCTCCTTTGCCGCTTTGCCGGTGAAAGGCCGGGCAAAGCCTATCCGCCTTTATGGTGAAATGGTATGCGATTTGGCTTCCCATATATTCCGAACCTGTACATGATACTTCATCAAAAGGCGCTGTGTCAATGTTTTGGGTTACGGCCGCAGATGTTTTTGCCAAAGGGCATGGCGTTGGGCGCGGCCCTTCCGACGATTGCGAAGCCCTTGGAAAACCTCCTGCGCAAACGCTCAAAATCTTCCGTGGCAACGGGAAGGGCCGCATCCGCGACACTCGCCAAACCTGTCGCAAACATTTTACACATGCGTATTCTGTTTCTACATACCGGCTCGCTCAAGCGGCTCCGAACCCCCCGCCAATCCCGGCGCGCGGGCGGTCGAAGCGATCGGCGCCTTGCGTCAGTCACAGTCAAAACCCTGCAAATGAACGGGTTTGAACCCGCGGGTGCCTTGACATTTCTTCCTTTGGCATGGTATGCTACATGCACCTCGGCTCGGGCTCGAACACCGCGGCAAATAAGAGGAGGCGACCAGGATGGCGAGCAATGCGGAACAACTGGGATTGATTGCCCTACGAATTAGGGACCTGCGGGACATAGCCGGACTCACAACCCAACAGGTGGCGGATCAGACGGGCATCAGCCTGGAGGAGTATGAGGCGTACGAAACCGGTACGCGCGATTTCAGCTTCTCGCATCTGTTCAACATTGCTGAAGCGCTGGGCGTGGATATCAGCGATCTGCTCACAGGCGAAAGCCCCAAGCTGCACGGTTATATTCTGACCCGTGCCGGACAGGGCCTGAAGTTTAACCGTCGCGAGCAGTATGTGTACCATCATCTGGCCTACAATTTTCGGGATAAACTGGCGGAGCCGTTCATCGTGACGGTTTCACAGGACGCGCCCGGCGCCGAAAAACAGGCGCACAGCCACGAAGGTCAGGAGTTTGACTACGTGCTGGAAGGCAAGCTGAGAATCAACCTCGGCGGCAACGACCTGTACCTTCAGGCGGGCGACAGTATTTATTACAACAGCGCCCTGCCGCATGTAATGTATGCGTTGGAAGGCGACTGCCGCTTCATTGCGGTTGTCATCAAGGAGGGCGCGAAGGCATGATGAAACCGCTTTATCTGAATTATCTGGATTGCCCGGTGCAATATGCCACCTATGACGATTTTAACAAGCGTTTCCATATCCGCCGCCCGGAAAGCTTCAACTTTGCCTACGACGTGGCCGACCGCATCGCCCTAGAGGAGCCGGACCGCACCGCCGTGCTGTGGACGGACGAAACGGGCGCCTGCATCCGCTACACGTTTGGCATGCTAAAAGAGGAAAGCGACCGCGCTGCCAACCTGCTTGCAACGCTTGGCATTGCCAAGGGCGACAAGGTGATGCTGATTCTTCGGCGGCACCTGCAATTCTGGCCCATCATCATGGCGCTGCATAAGATCGGGGCCGTCGCCGTGCCCGCGACCCATCTGCTTACGGAAAAGGATATCGTGTACCGCGTTAACGCCGCGGGCATCAAGGCCGCGATCATCTCCGACAAGGACTCAGCCGTGCTGGACGCGGCGGAGGTAGCCCGCGAAAAGTGCGCGACGTTGAAAACGCTTGTGGTGCTGCGCGGCGAACGCAAAGGCTTTACCAGCTATGAGCAGGCTCTGCTTTCCGCCCCGGCCGTATGGAAAAAGCCCGAAGGCGAAGCGTACCCTAAGAACCACGACCCAATGCTTTTGTATTTCACCAGCGGCACAACCGGCATGCCAAAAATGGTTACGCACGATTATTATTATCCGCTGGGGCATATCGTCACATCGCTGTTCTGGCAGCAGTGCATCGACGGCGGTCTGCATTTCACCATCAGCGAAACCGGCTGGGCCAAGAGCGTGTGGGGCAAGCTGTATGGGCAGTGGCTGACGGGCAGCGCGGTGTTTGTGTACGATTTTGAGCGTTTTGTAGCCAAAGACGTGCTCCGGCAGATGAGCGAGCACCACGTAACCTCGTTCTGCGCGCCGCCGACCATGTACCGCTACATTTTGCAGGAGAACTTTGCGGATTATGACCTGAGCGCGCTCAAACACTGCGCGGTCGCGGGCGAGCCGCTCAACCCCGACATGGCGGCCGAGTGGCTGAAACGCACGGGCATTTCCCTGCTGGAAGCGTTTGGGCAAACCGAGCTGGTGGTTACGCTGGCAACGTTCCCCTTCATGAAGGTGTGTCCCGGCAGCATGGGCAAGCCGAGCCCGATTTTCGACGTGGATATCATCGATGACGAAGGCAACTCCTGCCCTGCCGGCATCACCGGTGAAATTGTGGTGCGAACCGACTCCGACGCGTTGCCCATCGGCATGTTTACCGGGTATTACGAGAATCCGGATCTGACTAAAACTGTATGGGACAACGGAATTTACCATACCGGCGACACCGCCTGGCGCGATGAGTGGGGCTATTACTGGTATGTAGGCCGCGCAGACGACGTGATTAAATCCAGCGGTTACCGGATTGGCCCGTTTGAGGTGGAAAGCGCGCTGCTGGAACACCCGGCTGTGCTGGAAACCGCGATTACAGCCGCGCCCGATCCGCTGCGCGGGTCCGTGGTCAAGGCAACCATCGTGTTGAAGCCCGGCTTTGCGCCAAGCGACGAGTTGAAAATTGAATTGCAGGAGCACGTCAAGCATATCACCGCGCCCTATAAATATCCGCGCATCATCGAGTTTGTCAGCGAACTGCCCAAAACTATCAGCGGAAAAATTCGCCGTGTGGAGCTGCGCGAAAAGGATCAGCAGAACGCCCGGTAACGTTGTATGGGCAGGGGACGCGTCGCCGCGTACCGGCACCCCCTGCCCCACGCTTTCCCTACTTGCCCGCAATCCGGTTCGGACATCAATTCAGGAGGTTCCCATGAAGGTCAAATCCAATCGAATCCGCTTGCTCCCGCTACTGTTGACCGCCGTGCTGCTGCTGGGTCTGCTGCCCGTATCGGCCGCTTCCGCCAAAACCGTCGCGGAATGGCTGGACGGCTACCAGACCGGCAAGGATTGGTTCGGCGACGATTGTAACTACGATATCACCGACACGCAGGCTTGCTGGAACTTGCTCATGAAACCCATCACCGTGCTGGACGTGGGGGAAACCGAGATGGTGTACCCGCTGAAAACACCGGGCGGCGAGAAGGTCAACAATGACAAACTCGGCGGGTTTATCAACGGCGCATCGGCCGGCGTGCATGTGCTGGGCGAGGATGAGGACGGCTGGACGCTGATTGAGGGAATTGATTACTATAACCGGATTATCAAAGGCTACGTAAAAACCAAGCTTTTGAAAACCGTCACGCCCAACCAGCACTACGGCGTCATTGTGGATAAGCTGACGCAGCGGCTCTACGTGTTTATCGACGGCAAGTTTTTCAGCTCCTGCGCGGTATCCACCGGGTTGCCCAACGACGAGCAGCCTTATAACGAAACCGCAGCAGGCGAATATGTGTGCATCAGCTGGAGCGGCGGGTTTGACAGCGAAGGCATGTACTGCGATATGGCCATCCGCTACAATAACGGCGACAAAATCCATGAAGTTCCCTGCACCATCCTGGCCGACGGCACCAAGCGCTACACCAAATGGGAATCCCAATTGGGTCAGAAAGCCAGCCACGGCTGCATCCGTGTGGCCCGCTTGCCCAACGACGACGGGCTGGATCAGGAGTGGCTATGGAATAACCTGAAACGGATGACCAAGGTCGTGATCTGGGATGACGAAGGGCGTAAAATGCCCTACCCGGACGACGATACCCTGCTTTACTACAACACGCAGGGCGGCAAGTACTATCATTCCACCCCGGAATGCAGCGCCGTCAAGAAGAAATACTATCCCCTTACCTCCTTTACCTACGGCGAGCTGGATACCGGCATCTTTGCCAAGCTGGAACCGTGCCCCAGTTGCACGCCGCTGAAGCGCAAATCGATTATCGATCAGGAAAACCTGAAACGGGGCGCTATTACGCAGGAAGAATATGACGCCTTGCAGACGCAGCATGCCGAGGAGGCCAAGCAGGCGGAAGCAGCGGCTTCCGATACCCCGACCGGCAGCGCCGCGCCGACCGACAGCGCTGCGCCGACCGATAGCGCCGCCCCGACCGGCAGCGCCGCCCCGGACGCAACCGCATCCCCGAGCAGCACGGCGGATCTCGAAGCTGCCAATGACGGCGATGTGGTCATCACCATTATCCCCGCAACGGACAGCCCGGCTCAGTGAAAAGGACTCAGGGCGACGAAGCATCTCTTTTGAAGGCCGCGACGATTTCGCCGCGACCTTTTCTGCTAAAGCAGCCCGGTTAACCCGCGCGCCGCGCGGCCCCCCGGCGCAGGGCGACACCTGAGCCGCCAATTCCGACAATTTGGCGACTCAGCCTTTTAAACTGGAAACCGTTTGGATATGCTATTTGCGAAACCGCACGCGATCAACCGGAGGAGGCGATCCCCCTTGACCAACCTGATGGAGCGTCTGGCGCAATGGAATGAAACGATGAACGGCTTGCCCCGCAAAGCGATGCTGATTGCGGTCACGCTTTTGCTGACGTGGCTTTTCATCCTTCTTGCGCCGCTTTGCTGGCCATTTATCCTTGCCCTGCTTTTTTCCATGGCGTTGGAACCGCTGGTTCGTTTTTGCCTTGCCCGCGTCAAGCGCCCGATTTTGCCGCGCGGGCTGATTACCCTGTTGGGCATGGTGGTGCTTTTCGGCGTGTTGGGCGTGGCGCTGTTTATGATTGTCAACCGCCTGATTCACGAGCTGATGGCGCTGGTTCATTCTACGCCGGTGTTTGTAAACTGGCTCAGCAACACGGTTGTGCCCACGGTGCGCAACCTGTACCAGCAATATTCCGATGTGCTGCCCCCCACGGTCATGAGCATGGTCAACAATGGGTTGGCTTCGATTGGCGATAGCGCCGTAAAGCTGGCCGGCACGCTGTCCGGGGCGCTCACCAGCGGCGCGGTCAACGCGGCTGCGGCCATTCCCGGCCTGCTGCTGAGCGTAGTGCTCACCGTGATGGGCACGTATTACATGACCGCGGACCGTGAGCGGATTCTTGCATTTTTCCGGCGCACCTTTCCGGCCAGCATGCAAAAGCACAGCCTGCTGTTAAAGCGGAACCTTTTCCGTTCCCTTTTTGGGCAGGTGAAAAGCCAGTTGACCGTATCCATGATTATCATCAGCTTTTTGGTGCTGTCCTTTGTGATTTATGGGGTCAAATACGGGCTGCTGTTCGGGTTCCTGATCGGGGTCGCGGATGCGCTGCCCGTCATTGGCGCGGGGCTGTTTCTGATACCGTGGAGCATTCTGGAGCTGATCCTCAGCCATTATCCGATGGGTATTTTTCTGGCGCTGGTGTACGTTGGCACCATCGTTATCCGGCAAATTTCTGAGCCGCGCATTGTCGGGGCCAACCTGGGGCTGTACCCGCTGGCAACCATGATTGCCATGTTTGCCGGATATCAGCTTATGGGTTTTCTGGGGCTATTGGCCGGACCGATCCTGCTGAATCTGATCAAAGTGGTGCTGGAAGCCGACGATGTGGCAAACGGCGTTGCGAAAGGCCGTAAGGCCGGACGTTTCAAAGGGCGGTGCCTGCCGTCCGAAGCCGAAGCCGAAGCCGACGAGGACGCGGCACCCGGAGCCTGATCCGTTAAGCGCTCCGGCGATGGTTTCAAATCCCGCGCATGCCGGGCAGCTTTCATCACAGCGATTCCGGAAAACCAATGATCCATCCTACGGAGGCGCCCGACAGGGAGCCTCCGCTATTTTGTTCACATTTGGCATTCAGGGTGATGCCGCTCGACTCATCGCGCTTCGGGCACAGACTGCCGTAAGTTCGTTTCTACGCAAAATGGGGCCGCATGCTTTGCCCCAAACCGTTGACAAACCGAATTGAGTCCATAAGCCGCGCCACATTGTGCCTTCGGCACTCATGGTGCTAACGCTGTATGTATGGCTCACAAGGCCTCCGGCGGGCATGGGCTTTGCCCCTGCGCCCCACGCTGGCTTTGCCCTTGACCCATTTTCGCTGCGGCGAGGGTTTTGTTGCAGTCTGAGGCTTTGCCCTTGAACCTGTTACGCTATGGCGATAGCGAAAAAGATACTTCTGATTACTCCAGCAGCTTAGCCTCACCGCTTTTGAGCGCGACGGTTTCCCCCGCGTCCGTTTCCACCACCAGCGCTCCATCCGGGGCGATGGCGACGGCGCGGCCCTGAAACTGGCGGTTGCCCTGCGTACACAGCACGGCCCGGCCAACTGTCCGGGAGCGTTCCCGATAGGCGGTCCAAAAGGAACGGTCCTCCGGGTCATATTGCATAAGCGCCATGGCAATCTCCGCCGCCAGGCGGTTCTTGAGCGGCGATGAGCAACCGAGGAAGCCGACGATCTCCTTCCACTCCGCGGGCACGTCGCTTTCGCGTAGGTTAAGGCCGATGCCGATAAACAGCGTTTCTACGGTGCCGCTTTCAAAATCCGTAACCGCTTCTGTCAGGATGCCGCCCACCTTTTTAGTACCGAGCAGCAAATCGTTCACCCATTTGATGCCCAGCGCCTGCCCGGTTGCCCGCTCGACGGCGTTGGCCACGCAAACCGCCGCGTATGCGGTGATGCTCAGCATGTTCTCAATCGCCTGCCGGGGGGCCAACGCGACGGTCATATACAGCCCTGCGCCTTTCGGCGAAAAAAAAGCGCGTCCATACCGGCCCCGCCCTGCGGTTTGCGCTTCCGCCGCCGCCAGAAAGGGCGCTTCGGCGCCGTCCGCATAGAGTTGCTTGGCCCAGCTGTTGGTGGAATCCACCGTGTCCGCAACGTAAACGTTCAAGGGGAAGCCGTTCAGGTTGGCGCGGATGCCCGATTCCGACGCGCGGTCGCTTTGAGGGGATATCCGGTAACCGAGGTTTTGAGTCGAGGCAATCTCGTAGCCTTCCTGTTTTAAGGCGTTGACGGCCTTCCAAACCGCGTTTCTGGACACGCCGAAGCGTTCTGCCAGCAGCTGACCGGAAAGCGCGGTTTCACGGTTGGCTTCCAGTTCGGTCAGGATTCGTTCTTTCAGCGTCATGGTGCCTCCTGCGCGCGCCAGTGCCTCGGGTGCGCGTTTAGCTCATTATAGCAGGTACGGCACCTGCAAACAAGCCGCAGGCCGCGGTATCCATCTTTTGCGTTGACGGGACAGGGAATCGTTTGTTATAATGGCAATAGAATCCTAGAAGCATCATCCTACCAGCCCAACTGAATAAGGAGGAACGATCATGAAAAGATGGCTCTCTATCCTTTTGGCCCTTGCATTGCTTGCCACGGCTCCATTCGCCGCCGTTGCGGAGCAGAAGGTGGACCTGACCGGTAAACTGGTGATCGTGCATACCAACGATATCCACGGCCGCGCGCAGACCGATCTGGCCGAACCATCCGTGGGGTACGCGCAGATCAAACAGTACCGGGAAGACGCCAAAGCGCTGGGCGCAAGCGTGCTCCTGCTGGATGCGGGCGACGCATCGCAGGGCGAGCCGATCGTCAACCTCGAAAAAGGCGCGAACGCGTTCCAATTTATGAACTGGGCCGGGTATGACGCCATGTGCCCCGGCAACCATGAATTTGACTGGGGCGTCGATCAGTTTTTGCAAAATGCCGGTACCGCTGAGTTCCCGGTACTTTGCGCCAATCTCCTGCGCACATCCGACAAAACGCTGTACTTTGAACCCTACAAAATTTTTGATGAAGGCGAGTACAAAGTTGGGGTTATCGGTCTGGACACGCCCGAAACCCTTACCAAAACCAACCCCTCGCTGATGAACAACGTCACCTTCCTGATGGGCGAGGATCTGTACGCCTCTACGCAAAAATATGTGGATGAGCTGAAAGCCGCTGGCTGCAACCTGATCGTCGTGCTCGGCCACCTTGGCGTGGAAGAGGAAAGCACGGGCAACCGCTCGCTGGATCTCATCGCCAACACCACCGGCATTGACCTGTTTATTGACGGCCACAGCCATGTGGTGCTCAACGAGGCCGTGCAGCAAAAGCATGAAGATGGCGCGGAGAACGTGCCCACAACGCTGCTGGTCAGCACTGGCTGCTACGGGCACAACATTGGCGAAGTGGTTTTCGACGGTAAAAAGCTGTCCGCCTCCCTGTACGCCGCACAGCCCACGCAGGTGAGCGCCGAATACGGCGATGCGGACGTGAGCGCCCAGATCGGCGCGATTGGCGACCAGATTGATAAAGAGCTTTCCACCGCCTTTGCCAAAACCGAAGTTTTGCTGGATGGCAACAAGGCCCCCGGCGTGCGCACACAGGAAACCAATCTGGGCGATTTCTGCACCGACGCGATGCTCTGGCAAGCCAATCAGGTTTACTTCGAGCCGGTCGTCGCCGCGTTCAACAACGGCGGCGGAATCCGCGCCAGCATCCAAATTGGGGATGTGACCATGAAGGACATGAAAACCGTGTTCCCCTTCGGCAACACGCTGCAAATCATGACCCTCAAGGGCAGCGAGCTGTTGGAACTGATTGAGGCCTCCACCTTCTGCACCCCGGAACCCATCGGCGGCTTCCTTCAGGTGTCCGGCGTGGTGTTCACGGTGGATACCACCGTGCCGTACGAAAACGGCGAGCAGTATCCAAACTCCACCTACTACGCCCCGGCGAAGCCCGGCAGCCGCGTAACCATTGCGACCGTAGGCGGCGAGGCCTTTGACCCGGAAAAAGACTATGTGGTGGTTACCAATGATTTTTCCGCGGCGGGCGGCGACCAGAGCTATGTGCTCAAGTACGCCAACCAGCAAACCGGGTTTAACACCTATGTAGCCTTGGAAGACGCGCTGATCGATTACACGCGCGATGTGCTGGGCGGCGTGATCGGCCAGCAGTACGCGCAGCCGCAGGGCCGCATCACCATCATTCAGTAACGGCGGCCGAACAGGCGCAATCAGCGGGTTAACGTTGGCTTCCCCCGTTCACGCGCGGGGGGCCAACTCCGCCAGCTTCATAGCCCGCTTAACCAAACCCAGAAAACGCCGGATTCGCGCATAATCGCTGTGAATCCGGCGTTTTCAGCCCCGAGCAAGCCAACCGGCGAGATTATGCTTGTGCGGATGCGCAAAAGTGGCTATACTGGGGTCACACCCCCAATGGAGGAGGAACCCGAATGTATAAAACCGGCGTGTACTTTGGCCGCTTTTGTCCCCCGCACAGGGGCCATTTGTACCAGATCATCGAAGCTTCCACCAAGTGTGAAAGGCTGGTGGTCGTGATTTCCGACAACGCGGATCAGACGCGGGAAATCTGCGCGGACGCGGGGTTGCCCACGATTACCTACCAGCTTCGCAAACAGTGGATTTCCCAACAGGTGCAGGATATGGAGCATATCGCGGTTCGCGTGCTGGACGAGACCGATATTCCCGCCTATCCGGACGGCTGGCAGCTGTGGAGCGAGCGGATGAAACAGGTAGTCCCGGAAAAAATCGACGCCTTCTTCGTGGGCGACAGCGAATATCAGGCGACGCTGGAAGCCTATTTCCCGGATTCCGTGATGGAAATGTTTGATCCGGCGCGCACGCGCTACCCGATTTCTGCCACGGATATCCGCCATAACATACTGGGCAACTGGCACTATATCCTCGGCTCCGCGCGTCCGTTTTTCGCCAAAAAAGTGCTGATCGCGGGCACGGAAAGCTGTGGCAAAACCACGCTCACCAAATGCCTTGCCAAGCTTTACAACACCTCCTGGTCGGAGGAGGTGGGCCGTTACTACGCGCGCGATTATCTGGGCAATGATGAAACCATCTTTACCGATACCGATTTTGGCCGCATCGCCCATCTGCAATATGAGCAGGATTATGAGGCGCTGCGCTCCGCCAACAAGGTGTGTTTCTTTGATACCGACGCCACCTACACCGACTATTTCAGCGAGCTGTATCTGGGCCGCCGCAACGCTTTGGTGGAACAGTACATCGATCATACCCGGTATGATCTGATGCTGTTTTTGCAGCCGGATGTCAAGTGGGTGGCCGACGGCCAACGCCTGAACGGCGAGCAGCAGCGCCGCATGGCGCTGAACGAGCGGCTGCTGAACATGTATAAATACCACGGATTTGGCGAAAAGCTGGTGGTGGTCGGCGGGGATTACAGCCAGCGACTGGGCAAAGCGATTGAGCTGGTCGATCAGCTGATGGCCGGCTCGCAACCGTAAAAGGGCGCGGGCATCGCCGCCCTTGGCGCGCGCCGTAAGCGAGTTGCCGTTTGCCAGCGCGTCGCTTGCCAAGCCCAAAGGGCGACCCTTCCCCCCATTTTTTCGGCAGGGAGTGGCAAGGCTTTTGCGGATGCTCCAATTCCATGCTCATGCAGCTTTTTCTTGGATTGCGTTCGTCGGGTAACGTTCCGGCGAGCGCAATCCTTTTTTTCGTTTTCAGAAATTGCAGGGGGGTATTCGGATGAAATGGCTCAGCCTTGAGCAGGCAATCCATGCGGCGACGGGTTGGGCTCGGATGGCCGGTCCAGCGTATCGCATAGCCATTCCGGACATATTGGGACCATATCTTTCCATTGACAGGGTAGAATCAGGTCCCTATAATGTTAGCACCCTAACAAATAAACGGAGGTTGCCATGGGGCCGGAAAAAGATGTTACCTTCATCATCCGCAAGCTGTTCAACCAAATTCGCCGGCTTGCGGATGCAAACATACGCAGCAGCGTAACCCCAATGCAGGGGCGAACCATCGGCTATGTGAAGCACCACGCCGGGGATGTGTTTCAGCGCGATTTGGAACGGGAGTTTCAGATTCGCCGTTCCACCGCCAGCGCTATGCTGCAAACCATGGAACGTGATGGCCTGATCCGCCGCGAGGCGGTCAAGGAGGATGCCCGGCTTAAAAAGCTGGTGCTCACCCCGCAGGGGGAGGCGTTCAGCGACAGCTTCGAGCGCGAAATGGAGCGGGTGGAAGCCGTAATTACGCGGGGGGTTGGCAAGCAGGAGTTATCCGCGTTTTACAGCGTGGCGGCCAAGTTTGAACACAATTTGAAGGCATACGCCGCCGATAACCAAAAACCGGACGGTAAATAGAAGGATGGAGAGGGAAACGCATGATTCGCAGACTGATGAAATCAATCCGGGAATATAAAAAGGCAACGATCCTTACGCCGCTGTATGTGAGCGTTGAAGTGGTGATCGACGTCATCATCCCGCTGCTGATGGCTCGCCTGATCGACAGCGGCATCACAGCCGGCAGCATGCCCATGATCCTGCAAATCGGGCTTGCGCTGGTCATCAGCTGCGTGGTGTCGCTGGCGTTCGGCGCGCTGTCCGGCAAGAACGCGGCCGTGGCGTCGGCGGGCTTTGCGCACAACCTGCGGCAGGATATGTTTGACAATGTGCAAAGCTTCTCCTTTGCCAACATCGATCGGTTTTCGTCCTCCAGCCTGATAACCCGGCTGACCACGGACGTGACCAACGTGCAAAACGCGTTTCAGATGGTGATCCGCATTGCGGTGCGCTCGCCGCTGATGGTGCTGTTTTCACTTGTGATGGCTTTCCGGGTAAACGCGGAGCTGTCGCTGGTGTTCCTGTGCACGGTTCCCCTGCTGGCCGTGGGTATGTTCCTGATTATCCACAACGCGCACCCGATTTTTGAGCGGGTATTCAAAACCTATGACAAGCTCAACAAAGTGGTGCAGGAAAACCTGCGCGGCATCCGTGTGGTGAAAAGCTTTGTGCGGGAAGACTTTGAAATCGAGAAGTTCGAAAAAGTCTCCACCAGCATTTATCAGGACTTCAGCCGCGCCGAACGGTTGGTTTCCTTTTCCATGCCGCTGATGCAGGCGGTGATGTACGTGATTATCCTGCTGCTTTCCTGGTTGGGCGCAAAGATGATCGTCGGCAGCACCATGACCACCGGCGAGCTGATGAGCCTGATTACCTATGCCGGTCAAATCCTGATGAGCCTGATGATGCTGTCCATGGTGTTTGTGATGATTACCATCTCCCGCGCTTCCATGGAGCGCATCTCCGAGGTGCTGGCGGAAAAATCCGACATCGCGGACGTTGCCAACCCCATTATGGCTGTGCGCGACGGTTCCATCCGTTTTAGGCAAGTGGGTTTCAGTTACAGCAAGGATCCGGAGCACATGTGCCTCAAGGACATCGACCTTGACATCCCGTCGGGCGCGGTGGTGGGCATTTTGGGGGAAACCGGCAGCGGTAAATCCTCCATGGTGCAGCTGATTCCCCGGCTGTACGACGCGACCATGGGCGCGGTGGAAGTGGGCGGCGTGGATGTGCGCGCCTATGACCTTACGGCGCTACGCGAATCCGTCGCCATGGTGCTGCAAAAAAACGAGCTGTTTGCCGGTACCATCAAGGATAACCTGCGCTGGGGCAACGAGCAGGCGACGGACGATCAGCTTGTGCATGCCTGCCGTTTGGCTCAGGCGGACGGCTTCATCCGGCAGTTCCCGGATGGGTACGACACCCTGATTGAGCAGGGCGGCGCCAACGTGTCCGGCGGTCAGAAACAGCGCCTCTGCATTGCGCGCGCGCTGCTCAAGCAGCCGAAAATCCTGATCCTGGATGATTCCACCAGCGCGGTGGATACCGCGACCGACGCGCTGATCCGCAAGGCCTTCCGGGAGGAAATCCCCAACACCACCAAGCTGCTGATTGCTCAGCGAATCGCCTCCATTCAGGACGCGGATATGATTGTTGTGATGGATGGCGGCCGTGTGGCCGAGTATGGCACGCATGAGGGGCTGCTGGCAAAGAGCGATATTTACCGCGAAGTGTATGAATCCCAGACGAAAGGGGGCGACCGCGAATGATGAGGGGACCCATGCGCGGCGGCGTCGGTATGCACGGCGCGCCCAAAATGGACAAAGGCGTGGTCAAGCGCCTGTTCGGTTACCTGAAGCCGTTCAAAGCCCGGCTGTCCGTGGTGGTGGTTTGCGTTGTGGTGAGCGCCGTATCCGGCGTTTTGGGCGCGCTGTTTTTACAGACGCTGATCGACGGCTATATTGCGCCCCTGCTGCTCAGCGCTAACCCGGTTTTTGACGGTTTACTGCAAGCAGTGCTGCGCATGGCCGTTATTTACGCCGTCGGCGTGCTGGCAACCTTCTTTTCCAACTTCCTGATGGTGGCGGTGGCGCAAAAAACGCTCAAGAACATCCGGGATGAAATGTTCGCCCACATGCAGCGGCTCCCCATCCGGTACTTTGACTCCCATTCTTTTGGCGATGTGATGAGCCATTACACCAACGATACCGACACGTTGCGCCAGATGATCAGCCAAAGCCTGCCGCAGGCGTTCAGCACGCTGATCTCCGTGACCACAGTGTTTGTGGCGATGCTGAGCACCAACCTCATACTGACGGCCTTCGTGCTCCTTTCGATTGTGCTGATGATGATGCTGGCCGGAAAAATCGGCGGTAACAGCGGCAAGTATTTTGTAAAGCAGCAAAAAACGCTGGGCGACCTGAACGGCTACACCGAGGAAATGATCAACGGCCAAAAGGTGGTTAAGGTGTTTAACCACGAGCAAAAGGCGCGCGAAGGTTTCAGCAAGCGCAACGACGAGCTGTATGAATGCGCCGCTAAGGCGAATACGTTCGCCAACATCCTGATGCCCATCATGGGCAACTTAGGCAACCTGCAATACGCGCTGATCGCCGTACTGGGCGGCGCGATGGCCATCGGGGGCATTGGCGGGCTGACCTTGGGCGGTATCGCGGCGTTTTTACAGCTGAGCCGAAGCTTCACCATGCCCATTACGCAGGTAAGCCAGCAGATCAACGCCGTGATTATGGCGCTGGCCGGCGCCGGACGTATCTTCAAGCTGATGGATGAACCCGCGGAAACCGACGACGGTTATGTGCGGCTGGTGAACGCCGTCGCCAACGACGCGGGCCAGCTGAGCGAAACCCCCGAACACACGGGGTTGTGGGCATGGAAGCACCCCCATGGGGACGGCACCATCACCTACCAGCAGCTTGAAGGGGATGTGGCGCTCTCCGACGTGGACTTTGGCTATGAGGATAACAAGGTTGTGCTGCACGACATCAGTCTGTATGCAAGGCCGGGTCAGAAGGTGGCGTTCGTCGGCTCCACCGGCGCGGGCAAAACCACCATTACCAACCTGCTCAACCGCTTTTATGACATCGCGGAGGGTAAAATCCGTTACGACGGCATCAATATCAATAAAATCAAGAAGGATGATCTCCGCCACAGTTTGGGCGTGGTTTTGCAGGATGTGAACCTGTTCACCGGCACCGTGATGGACAACATCCGTTACGGCAAGCTGGACGCGTCCGACGAGGAGTGCATGGACGCCGCCCGGCGAGCCAATGCCGATACGTTCATCCGCATGTTGCCCAACGGTTACCAGACGGAATTGAAGGGCGACGGTTCGGGGCTGAGCCAGGGGCAACGGCAGCTGCTCTCCATTGCGCGCGCGGCGGTTGCCGATCCGCCCGTGATGATATTGGACGAAGCGACCAGCTCCATCGACACGCGCACCGAGGCGATTGTCCAAAAGGGCATGGACGCGCTGATGCAGGGCCGCACGGTGTTTGTGATCGCGCACCGGCTATCGACCGTGCGCAACGCGGATGTGATTATGGTGCTGGAGCAGGGTCGCATTATCGAGCGGGGCACGCATGAGGAGCTGCTTGCCCAGCAAGGGAAGTATTACCAGCTGTATACGGGTGCGTTTGAACTGGAGTAAGCAGGGTCAACAGTACTATTTTGAGGAAACCCCTCACGCCGTAACATCCCAAACCCCCGCCGCAGCGGAACCGGGTCAAGGGTGAAACCCTTGTCAGGGTGTGCACTGCCCCAGGATAAACAGACAGACAGAAAAACCCCCTGGCGTAAAATAACGCGAGATTACGCGATCTTGCTCCGTTTTTCCAATGGAGTAAGACGCGTTTTGGTT
>Ga0116170_10000536_pt1 | contig 40415 bp, 26 predicted proteins | sample AD_JPNHW1_MetaG_FD_89797 | JGI IMG/M metagenome (GOLD analysis project Ga0116170, IMG submission 89797) | Active sludge microbial communities of municipal wastewater-treating anaerobic digesters from Japan - AD_JPNHW1_MetaG | ecosystem: Engineered > Bioreactor > Anaerobic > Digestate | place... | reverse complement strand
GGGCGGCTCGCAGCCAGGTCACCCGGTCGCCCCGGCCGACGCGCAGTTCCTCAGTCATGCCATAGCGGTGGTCCGGGACAACTATGCCGATGCCGATTTTGCTGCCGCCGCTCTGGCGCGGCTAATGGGAGTAAGCCGCGCCCATTTGAACCGCAAACTGGCAGCCCTCTCCGGCATGAAGACCAACCAGTTCATCCGCACCCTGAGGCTGCAGCGAGCCGCCGAATTACTGCGCCGCCGGGCCGGCTCGGTCAGTGAGATCGCCTTTGCCGTGGGCTTTAATCATCTCTCTTATTTTGCCGCCTGCTTCAAGGAGCAGTACGGCTGTTCACCGTCCGATTACAGCGAAAAAGAGCCATCGCCCCAGATCTAAACTCGTTCTATCACTTCTTTGTTATAGATTGTCACTCCTGTGTTAGCATTTTCATAATGCGTTGCTTATCTTGATAGAGATATGAGGGGACGTCTTGTCGTTCTGCAGGTTGGGATGCGCGAGGGGGGCATCCCAACAACCTTCCGTTCAATGTACCTCACCTAAAAGAAAAGAGGGGGAAGCCATGAAGATTTGGTATGGTCTGCTCGGCTGCTGTGTCATCCTAATGCTGACCCTGGCTTGTGAGAAGGATTCGACGGGCCCGGAAAGCGGCACAGTTGTGACGGGAGAGAGTGAGGCGGTTGCCCTGGATCTGATGAAGGCATCAGCCTGGGAGGCGGATGCTTCCGCAACCGCGAAAAAATATACGCCCAAGACTTTGCCTTTTTTCAAGCGGGAGGTATTAACCGGCGACATCGTCCATTACTCCTTTCAGGTCAAGGTGGGCGCCGGGACTTACGATGTAATTGGCATTCACCGCGTCGTCAAGGAAACGAAGACCGGCCAACCGATTAAAACCCGGAAAAACCTCTTCCTGCAGCACGGCGATTCCAAGGATTTCACCGGCATGTTCCTCAACGGTGTACGCACTCCGAATGTGGCGGACGATTTTGGCATTGCCATTTTTCTCGCCCGCAATGATATCGATGTCTGGGGCATCGACCAGAACTGGACTCTGGTGCCCGCAAGCGTCACGGACCTTTCCTTTATGAAGGATTGGGGCATCGACAATCAGGTCTCCAACCTGCGCTTTGCCATGGAGATCGCCCGTTTTGCCCGCACCTTCTCGGGCTGCGGCAATAATGCACTTAATTTATCAGGATACAGCAGTGGGGTGCTGACTGGATATGCTTTACTCAATGCTGAAGCCAAAATCTCCAAAAATAAAAGAGTGGTGGCAGGCTGGATTCCTGTCGACTGTCCATACAAATCGAATGATGCCACAGCGCGCGAGGTTTTCACTGCAGCATATAATTCCTATAAAGCCATGGTGGATGCTTCCAATTATGTGGAGGTACAGCTTTTCCCGATCGCAGGCCAGGCGGCCAGCGATAATCCGGATGGTGAATCAGCGATCTTTGCGGGATTTACCAATTTTCAGGCCGCCATGTTCCTGAGCTCAGGTCAAGTATTCAGCCCTTTAACTTTCCACTATTTTGCCGGTGTCCTGGAAGGCGATGCTCTGACGGATTTCCAGTACGTTACCAAGAATGAATGCTGGGATTTTCTCATTGATTCGGTACCGTATGAAGCGGATCATTTCGAATTGGACTACACTGCCATTATCAGTGATGCGGTACCGGTGCCTTGGGATGATAATCTCAATCTGATCACTGTACCGGTCTTCAATGTCGCCGCAGCGGGTGGAATGGGCGACCTCACACCCTACACCACCACCCTTCTCGGCAGCACGGACGTGCAGAATCTGATTGTCCGTCTTCATCCGGCCGGCGAAGAGGCGATTGATTTCGGCCACATCGATCTATTTATGGCGCACAACGCCGAAGCCCTGGTCTGGACACCGATCCTCAACTGGGTGAAGGCGCACTGACAGATACGTTTGATAGCGGAGTCTGTCCGGCGACGGCCTTGCGCCAGGCGGCGAATCCTTGGTTGAAGCATGATTCGGTGTTGCATTCCTCCATGCCCCATCTCCTCCGGAGATGGGGCATTTTCTTTCTACGGGGAGACGGGGAAAGCGGTCTCCTTCTCTGGAAGATATTGCTTGAATCTGACCGGGAAAATGGCTAATAATATCTGTCAATCTGAATAGAGCCATTCATCTTCCAGGACAGAGCAGTAAAATGAAAAAGGCACTTTTCCCGCTTCTCCTTTTCGCTTCCCTCGCCCGCGCCGCCCTCTATGTCTCCCCCAGCGGCAGCGACCTCAATCCGGGCACCTTCGCCCAGCCCCTCAGGACCATTCCCAAGGCGGTCATCAAGGCGGCCGGGGGCGATACCATCTTCATCCGCGGCGGCACCCACGAGCTGACCGCCAACATCACCATCGGCGCCGACAAGAGCGGCACGGAAAGCCGACGCTCCTGCCTCTGGGGCTATCCGGGTGAGCGCCCGCTCCTCGATTTCTCGAAGGAGGCCCTCGGCAGTCGGGCCTTCACCCTCAAGGCGAGCTGGTGGTATTTCCGGGATTTCGACCTCAAGGGGGCCGGCGACAACGGCCTGCAGATCACCGGGACCACAGGCGCCTTCAATACCATCGAGAACTGCAGCTTTTTCGAATGCCGCGACTCCGGCGTCCAGCTCTCCACCGGCGCCCACGACAACCGCTTCATCAACTGCGATTCGTACCATAACGCCGATCCACCGGATTATGGCGACGCCGACGGCTTTGCCCCGAAACTCGACGTCGGCAGCGGCAACTCGTTTTACGGCTGCCGCTCCTGGGGCAACTGCGATGACGGCTGGGACGGCTACATGCGCGGCGCCACCAACGTTACCACCCTCCTCGAGAACTGCTGGACCTGGGGCAACGGCTGGCTCAAGGACGGCAGCGATCCCGGCTCCCAGGCCAACGGCAACGGCTTCAAGATGGGCGGGGGCGACAACAGCAACCGCGATATGCTCATGCACCATTTCATTCTCAACCGCTGCCTCGCCTTCAACTGCAAGGCCAAGGGCTTCGACCAGAACAACAACGTGGGTTCGATGACCCTCTACAACTGCACCGGCTTCGGCAACCTTACGGCCAACTACCGCATCACCAAAACATTGGCCGCCGGTCAGAACCTGACCGTGAAGAACTGCCTCTCCTTCAACGGCAGCGCGGAGCTGGGCGCATTCGCTTTCCAGGCGAACAACAGCTGGCTCCCGCCTTTTACGGTGACGACTGCGGATTTTATCAGCCTCGATCCCGCCCTGGCCGCAGCTCCGCGCAAGGCGGACGGCTCCCTGCCGGATCTCCCCTTCATGCACCTGGCTCTCGGCAGCGATCTGATCGACGGCGGAATTGATCTGGGACTCCCCTTCCTCGGCGCTGCCCCCGATCTCGGAGCATTTGAGTCCGATTTCCGGTCGGAGGTTGCCCAGCGCGAAGCGACTCCCGCAGGACTCCGGCTGATGCAGAACTATCCCAATCCCTTCAATCCGGAGACCACGATCTGCTATGCCCTGCTCAAGCCGGAGTGGGTCAGCTTGCGCATCTTCAATTTGCGGGGGCAGATGGTCGCGGATCTCGTCGAGGGCTGGCGCCCCGCGGGTGAACAGCGCGAACGCTGGCGGCCGCAGGGTCTGGCCGCGGGCATCTACATGGCCCGGTTGCAGGCCGGTGACTTGAATGCGACCACGCGGCTGGTGCTGGCCAAGTGAGACTCCGGGATTTCCCCTGGATGCATGCTGCGGCCGGAGCCGAATCGACCAAGTCGTAGAGTAGACTGAAAGAAGCACATAACCCGAGGAGTAGACGCTATGACCTTCCTCTATCTGAATTCCGACCAGATGGGCAGCGGCGGCGACCCGGCATTGGGTAAAAAGCTGCTCAAACTCTTTCTGGAAAAGCTGGCCGCATCCGACGTCCGGGTCGACCTGGTGGGATGTGTTAATTCGGGGATCTATCTGACCTCTGAAGGCAGCGAGGTGCTGGAGAGCCTGAAAAAACTGGCAGAGAAAGGGGCGCGCATCGCCACCTGCGGCACCTGCCTGGATCATCTCCATCTTAACGAAAAACTGCAGATCGGCGAAGTCGGCAACATGGACATGACGATACAGGTTATGGCAGCCGCGGACAAGATCATCAGGCCTTGAAGCCGTTTATCCATACGGTTTTCTGTGAAAAGATAAAGCCCGGGATACGCATGGTATCCCGGGCTTTCTTTTTCACTACAGCGGCGGTTGAAAACGACCCGCTGCAGCAGTATGGCGTTAATGGTCGCTTTCCTGGCCGCTCAGGGTGGCGATCAGGTGCATTACCTTCGATAAATTTGCATGGAGGCTCTAGGTCGCTTTCCTGACCGCCCTGACAGGCGATCAGGCGAGGTCGAAGCGGTCCAGATTCATCACCTTGTTCCAGGCCGCGACGAAATCGCGCACGAACTTTTCCTTGCTGTCGGACTGGGCACAGACTTCGGCGATGGCGCGCAGCTGCGAGTTGGCGCCGAAGATCAGGTCGACCCGGGTGCCAGTCCACTTGATCTGGCCGCTTTTACGGTCGCGGCCCTCAAAGGCCTCGCCCGCTGCCGAGGCGGATTTCCACTCCGTTCCCATGTCGAGCAGATGGACGAAAAAGTCGTTGCTGAGCACGCCGACGCGCGAGGTGAAGAGGCCGTGTCTGGAGCCGTCCGCGTTTGCGCCCAGCACGCGCAGGCCGCCGACGAGCACAGTCATCTCCGGCGCACTGAGGGTCAGCAACTGGGCCTTGTCGACGAGCAGATGCTCCGCGCAGTGCGCATAGGCCTGCGGATGATAGTTGCGGAAACCGTCCACCTTGGGCTCGAGCACCGCGAAAGAAGCGACGTCGGTCTGTTCCTGGGAGGCATCCATGCGGCCGGGCGTGAAGGGAACCTCAACGGCGTGGCCGCCGGCTTTCGCCGCTGCTTCCACGGCTGCACAGCCGCCCAGCACGATCAGATCGGCGAGGGAGACCTTTTTGCCAGCTTTCTGCGCGCTGTTGAACTCTTTCTGAATGGTTGCAAGCGCGGCGAGCACCCTGGCCAGCTGTGCCGGCTGGTTGACCGCCCAATCCTTCTGCGGCGCCAGGCGGATGCGAGCCCCGTTGGCGCCGCCGCGCTTGTCGGAACCGCGGAAGGTGGAGGCCGAGGCCCAGGCGGTGGCGACCAGCTCGGAGACGCTGAGGCCCGCGCTGAGGATTTTCGCCTTGAGGCCGGCGATGTCTTGGGCATTGATCAGGGGATGGTCGACGGCGGGAACCGGATCCTGCCAGATCAGATCTTCTTTGGGCACCTCGGGGCCGAGGTAGCGGGCCTTGGGCCCCATGTCGCGATGGGTCAGCTTGAACCAGGCGCGGGCGAAGGCGTCGGCGAAGGCCTGCGGATCCTTGTGGAAGCGGCGTGAGATAGGCTCATAGATCGGGTCGAAGCGCAGGGAAAGATCGGCGGTGGTCATCATCGGGCGGTGTTTGATACTCGGATCGTGGGCATCCGGGATCATATGCTCCGGCTTGACGTCCTTGGCCAGCCACTGCCAGGCGCCGGCCGGGCTCTTGACCAGCTCCCATTCATAGCCGAAAAGCATGTCGAAGTAGCCGTTGTCCCATTGGGTTGGTTCGGGTTTCCAGGCGCCTTCGATGCCGCTGGTGGTGGTATGCACGCCCTTGCCGGTGCCAAATTTATTGATCCAGCCCAGGCCCTGGGTTTCCAGGGGGGCGGCTTCCGGTTCCGGCCCGACCAGTTTCGGATCGCCGGCGCCGTGGGCCTTGCCGAAGGTGTGGCCGCCGGCGACGAGGGCGACGGTCTCCTCATCGTTCATGGCCATGCGCGCAAAGGTTTCGCGCACATCCCGGCCCGAGGCGACGGGATCGGGATTGCCGTCCGGCCCCTCCGGGTTGACATAGATCAATCCCATCTGCACAGCCGCCAGGGGATTTTCCAGGTCGCGGTTGCCGGAATAGCGGCTCCCAGGCTTGTCGCTGGTGGCCAGCCATTCCCTCTCCGAACCCCAGTAGGTCTCTTCCTCCGGCTGCCAGATATCCTCGCGTCCGCCGCCGAAGCCAAAGGTCTTGAAACCCATCGATTCGAGGGCGCAGTTGCCAGCCAGAATAAAGAGATCCGCCCAGGAGATCCTGTTGCCGTATTTTTGCTTGATCGGCCAGAGCAGGCGCCGCGCCTTGTCGAGGTTGGCGTTATCGGGCCAGCTGTTGAGCGGAGCGAAGCGCTGGTTGCCGGTGCCGCCACCGCCGCGGCCGTCCGAGATGCGGTAGGTGCCGGCGCTGTGCCAGGCCATGCGGATGAAGAGGCCGCCGTAGTGGCCCCAGTCCGCCGGCCACCACTCCTGCGAGTCGGTCATCAGGGTGAAAAGGTCTTTCTTGAGGGCAGCCAGGTCGAGTTTTTTGAACTCCCGGGCATAGACAAAGTCCGGGCCGAGGGGATTGGCGGCCGGCGCATGCTGGTGGAGGATGCTCAGGTTGAGCTGATTGGGCCACCAGTCCCTACTGGAGGTGCCCTTGCCGGCAGGGGGCATGGCGGAATGGCCCGTCACCGGGCACTTGGATTGTTCGCTCATTGTATATCTCCTTTGCGGTTTGGGTGCACAAGAATGAAAGGTAAATCGGTTCTTTAATAGTAATAAGAACGTTTATTAATACAACCGGAAAAAATTTTCAGGTTTCGCGTTTTTTAGCTCGGCAGCTGCTGCAAAGGCCGTAAAAATCGATCCGGTGTTCCTGGATCTGAAAATCGGTCATCCGGCTGGCGCGCGCATTGATCTCTATGAGGAGCGGCATCTCCAGATCCTGGATGGCGTCGCACCGCTTGCAGATGAGGTGGTAGTGCGGCATCACACGCGCCTCAAAGCGGTCGAAAGTGCTGCCGGAGTGGATCTTTTTGACCAGCCCCTGTTCGGCGAGAATGGTCAGATTGCGGTAAACCGTCCCCAAGCTGAGATGGGGGAATTCGGGCTTGAGCCGGACGTAGAGCCAGTCGGCTGTGGGGTGGATTTCTGTTTCCTGCAACAGGGCGAGGAGGCGTTCACGCTGCCGGCTGTTGCGGAGAGCAGGTTTCGGGCTGGTCTTCTTGTTCATACTCTCATTATAGTAATCGTTCCGAATAGCAATTTAACAAAATCCCCGGAGATTGTCAAGGGGAAAGGCCAAAATAGTTGCGGCGGGCTGTGGGATCCGGGTGGGCGCCAGATGCTTTGGCGTTACGAGAGCCAGGTGGGCGCCAGACTCTTGGGGCGCCAAAGGCCAGGCGGGCCGCGGGATCCAGGTGGGCGCCAGATGCTTTGGCGTTACGAGAGCCAGGTGGGCGCCAGACTCTTGGGGCGCCAGACTCTGCAGCCGCGGCCGGCTCAGCGCAACAGCAGCATACGCCGCACCTGCCTGACATTGCCACTGCACAGGCGGCAGAAATAGAGACCGCTCGCGGCCAATGCCCCGGCATCGTCACGGCCATCCCAGACCAGCTGATGCCGCCCGGCGCCGAAGCGTCCGGCCGCCAGACTGCAGATGCAGCGCCCCTGGATCGAATAGATCTCCAGGCGGACCTCGGCGGGTGCAGGCAGGGTAAAGGCGATGGAGGTGCCGGCATTGAAGGGATTGGGGTAATTCTGCGCCAGTACCAGCTCTGCGGGCGCCATGGCCGCCGGGAGATCGACCGCATTGTAACCCGAATTCCGGGCTCCGGGGGTGCCATGACCGGACGAGGCGGTCCAGCTGGAGGCCTGGCTGTTATCCAGCGCCGGGCCGATGAGCTCGAGGGTCGCGCCCTGGCCGGCGGCTGCAGCGGGCCAGGGTGCCGAGGTTCCGAAAGCGACCGAATCGGCCAGAGCGCCGCCGGCCTCAAGAAGGCGCACCTGGTCGCCGCTGCTGCTCAGACCGTAGGGGAGGTTGCCCAGAAGCTGGATGGCCGGCTGCGGGTAAAAGCGGCGGAATTTGGTCGTGTCCCGGCCGACCACCAGAAAGCCGCCGCCCGGAATGCGGGTACCGCCGGGAAAAACATAATCATGATCATCGGCATCGTCCTTGAGATGCCAGCCGCCGATTTCCGCGGTGCCAAGGCCGTAATTGTGTAGTTCCACCCAGTCCTCGGTGTCGTAGCTGTCCATGGATTTGAAGTTGATCTCGTTGATGACCACGTGGGCGCTGCTGTCCTGGCTGGCGGCGAAGCGGGCGGTGAGGGTTGCCGCGTCTGTGAGCGTCACCTGGATCGTCGGCTCGGTTGAGGTGACGGCGCCCTCCCAGCCAGCGAAGGTATAGCCGTTGCCGGGCTGCGCGGTCAGCTTGACCGGAATGCCGGAAAAATAGGTGCCGCTCCAGGGCAGGGCTGTGACCGGAAGAAAGTCGTTGATCAGCACCTCGCCTGCGCCTGCCGGCGTGGAGAAGAGCTTAAGGGAGACCCGCTTCTGGATCCCGAATTTTTGCATGATATGTGAACGCATGTGGGTCGGCCGGTTGAGGGCGAAATCGCGCAGAATCCGAACGTAGTCGTTCCACTGGCTGAACGAACCCCACCACAGGTAGGAGGAGATCCACCAGACCGGCTGGCGCCATTTCTCATAATGACGCTGCATGTCGGTGGCGAGCAGCTTTTGCAGGGAATCGATATGGGCGGCGGTCGGCGCTTCGCGATAGGCGCCGTTCATCAGGTCCGCGAAGCGATTGATAAAGGCCGTCTTGAACTCGGGATTGGTCAGGAGCCGGCGCAGCAGCAGGGTGGACCAGGGCGGATTGCCGTGCAGGCCCGGGGTTTGGGTCGGGCTGGTGGCGAAGGCGAGGGTGTTGTAGGTATAGGCATTGCCGGAGGCATAGGCGTTGATGCCGAAGCCCCACTCGGTGTCGTAGAGAATCCAGCGCCAGCGTCCCTCTTCCGTCTGGGGGCGCCAGTATTTGATGTTGTTGCCCGGCCAGTCGCGGTTGTCGACATAGATCTGCACCGCCTCGTAGGTGATGAAGTTGTCGATCTCCATGCGGCTTTTCACCCAGGCATAGTTTTCCGCCTTGGTGAGGTCCTTGCCGGCGATGAAATCGCGCAGGGCGATGTAATCGTCGTTGGTGCCTTCGATCACCGTTCCATCCATCTCCAGTTCGTCAATCTTCTCCGGATCGACGCCGTGGTGCTGGGCGAGATAGTCCTCGTTGATCTTTTCTCGCAGGTTGAGGATGCCCCAGTAGTCGCCATTGAGGTAGACGGTGCAGGGGCGATAGGCCTGGCGGTCGAGATCGATGCCCTTGAGGCGGGAGTGGATGAAGGCGTCGGCGAAGAAGGTGCGGTCCCAGTCGTTGCCGGCATTGCGCAGGATAAAGGAGTGGTAATTCTGAAAGGGCAGATCGGGGAAGAGGCGGTAGTCGAATTCCTTGTGGCCGTAGCTTTGCCGCGCGAAGAAGGCCATGGATTTTTGCGACCGGGCGCGGCTCCAGGCGCCGAAAATCTTGACGCCGGCGTCCTGGCTGAAGCCGAGGGCGCCGCCCGGCTCGAAAAATTCGATATGGATCGGCCGCTCCCAATCCTCCCAGAAATTGGCGCCGAAATAGGGATCCTCATTGGTGTAGCTGCTGCCGAGGACGTAGATGCCGTACTCCTGATCCCAGAGATTATAAGGGTCGGTGGTCAGCGAGATCACCGGCAGCGGGGCGGGCGGCTGGCCGAGGATATAGGTCCGGGTGATGACCGGCCCGGGTGCCAGGCCCGGGGCGAAGGCGCGCGCGCGGATGACGGTGGTGCGGCCGATGCCGACGCTGCTGCCATAGAGCAGGGAGAGAGAATCGGGTTCGGAACCGTCCCGCGAATAGCGGATGGTCGCCCCCGGAGTGGCGCACGTCAGGGTGAGCGTGAAGGGCTGGGTGTAAAAGCCGGCCGGCAGGGAAAAGTCGACGGCGGCCGCTGTTTCGGCGACGACAGCGCTGGAATTGGCGCCCGCGGGCGTGGGCTGGCTGCAATAGATCGAGCGCGCGCCGCCGTCGGGAATGCGGGCCCAGGAGATGTCCGGCGCCAGCGACGGTACAGTGATGCTGTCGACCACAGCGCCGGAGGGATCGCTCAACAGCAGGGTTTCGCCGGAGGCGGAGATGGCGAAGTTGCTGTGCAAATAGGTCGGGCTGAGGCTCAGCCGCGGGTCGCTGCCGATGCTCCCGGCCGGCGCGGCGGCGTAGCCCAGGGAGAGGAAGGGAATCAGCGACAGATCCGAGGAGGAAGCGGAGGCATTGTGCACCTCCACCGCGAGAATGTTGCGGCCGGAGCGGAGCAGGCGGCGCAAGTCGGCGATCGGGAATCGCTCCGGCGGGAGATTACGGTACATTTTCGCCTCATGATCGGCGGCGACGAGATTCCAGGCGGGCTGGGTCCCGGCCGGGCCGAGTCCGGCGCGGGCGATCTCGACCCCGTTGAGCCAGGCGACAAAGCCGTCGTCATAATCCATGTCGAGCACCATGCCGAGGACCGCCGCCGAGTCGGCGATGCTAAAGGCGATGCGTGCGTACACTGAGATTGAGATGGCGGGGAGGATGGTAGCATCGTCGTTGTCGCCAAAACCGATGCCGCTGGCGCCCTGCTGCCAGCCGCTGTCATCGAATTCGGGCTGGATCCAGGCGGCCGGCACGGAGGCGGCGCCGGTGCGGTAGCGCCAGATCTGCCCCTTGCGGATAACAGTCTCCCAGTGGGGAATGGCGTTTTTGCGGTCCTTGCTGTCGGCGAAAATCAGCATCCAGCTTTTGGGCTGGATACTGATATCCGGGAAAAGCCATTTGCCCGGATTGCTGAGCTTATCGCTCAGGCCCCAATTGGCCAGCACTACCGGGGCGCTGCCGGAATTGTAAATCTCCAGCCAGTCGGAATATTCTCCATCCTCGTCGGCGAGGAAGGCGCTGTTGGAGGACATGACCTCGTTGATGCGCAGGGACTGGGAGAGGGCAGCGCTTGAAAGCGACAGCAGCAGCACAAGAAAGAACCGCCGGTCGGCGATGCGGGAGCGATAATCGGGATTCATGAGCGCGATATCCTTTTGAAGGTCTAATCAGATAATATATGCTTTTCTTTTTTCGATTACTATAGTAATTTAGGAAGGAAAAGGGGGATGGACGGCTCACTTGTGGAGAAAATCGCCATGCGAAAGGGTGCGACGATCGGGATTTTTTTGCTGTTGGCCTGCATTGGCTCCGTGCCGGCGCAGGAGGTTGCGGTGACAAACGCGCAAACGGAGGAAGTCATGCAGTCGCTGCGCGATCTGGAAAAAAGCTTCTCCGGACGTTTCGGTTTTATGGCGAAGAACCTGCGCACCGGCGAGGTGATCGCCTGGAATACCGAGACCAGATTCCCCACAGCCAGCGTCATAAAGCTGCCGGTGATGGTCGAGTATTTTTATCAGGTCGCGGCCGGGCGGCTCGATCCCCTGCAAAAGGTCACGCTGGCTCCGGAGGAACGCCGCGGGGGATCGGGGCTGTTGCAGTTTTTTACCCCCGGTGCGGAGGTACGTCTGGCCGATGCGGTGCTGCTGATGATCGTGGTTTCGGACAACAGCGCCACCAACCTGGTGATCGATGCCCTGGGCCAGAGTCATGCGGAAAAACTCGCGGCGGTCAATGAGCGCATGGCTGCGCTCGGTCTGAAAAACACCCGGCTGTTGAACCGGCTGATGGCTTACGCGACCAAGACCGATTCCTCCGAGTCGATCCGTTACGGCGTCGGGGTTTCGACTCCGGCCGACATGGTTCTGCTGCTGGAGAAACTCTACCATGGCGAGCTGGCCGACTCCCTTTCAAGCCGGCGGATGATCGGGATCCTGCAGGAACAGTTCTACGACTCCGCCATCCCGCGCTTGCTGCCGTTCGAATCGGCGCACAACCTGGTGGTGGCGCACAAGACCGGCGGGGTCACCGGCGTCTCCAACGACGTCGGTCTGGTGCTTTCGGACGAGGCCGATTTTGCCATCGCCGCCTTCACCGAGCAGGCACCCGATCGCCGCGACAACGCCGACAACCAGGCCACTCTGGCCGTCGCCCGGGCGGCGCGGCTGGCCTGGAACCACTTTACCGGCAATCAGGGGATGGAGCGTCCCTTTGCCACCAGCATCGACTGGAACGCCTTTCCGGGGGGCGAATGGGCACGGATTTTTCTGCGCAACGCGCCCTATCCCCATCCCTCGCGCCAGGAGGGCTGGCATTACCAGGAGAACTTTTTTCCGCGCGATCCCCATTATATCGACAGCAGTGCCGTGATCGTCATCCCAGAGGGTTTTAAGCCGCACCAGGGCGCCGTGGATCTGATCGTCCATTTTCATGGCTGGAACAACGATGACCTCGGGGTTCTGGAACAATTCCATCTGCCGCAGCAGTTGGCCGCTTCGCACAAGAACGCCATCCTGGTGCTCGCGCAGGGGCCGTGGCATGCACAGGACTCCGGCGGCGGCAAGATGGAGGAGGAAGGCGGATTCAGGCGGATGGTGGAGGAGATCCTCGCGGTGTTGCGCGCCGAGAGACGCATTCCGGGAGAGGCGCAGCTGGGCAAGGTGATCGTGAGCGCCCACAGCGGCGGCTACCGGCCGGCCATCTATGCCGTCAGCCGCGGCGGGCTGCAAAAGGAGATCAGCGAGGTTTTCCTCTTTGATGCCTTTTACGCCCTCACGGAAGAGCTGATCCCCTGGCTCAAGGCGGACAAACACCATCTGCTGCGCTCGGTCTACACCGAACATCTCGCCGGAGAGCATACGGCCTTCAAGGCGCTGCTGAAAGAGAATCACCTGGCCTGGCAGGAGGCGCCCGCCGGGAGCATGCCGGTACAGCCGGTGAAAGGCAAGCGGGTTCTCCTGGAACAGGCGCCGGAGTGCCACAGCTGTGTCATTTTCCACAGATTTCAGCGCTGGCTGGAGTCGAGTGCACTCTCGCCGCGATAGTATCAGCCCGACAAGGGGCGGACCAAAAAAAAGCAGAGGTTTGGGAAAACCTCTGCCTTGCGCGCCGCAATGCCTCCTGCCAGGATCAGGAGTGCCGTGCGGCGTTTTTGCTGCCTTGTGGGGAAGACCGCATGAATTGAACACCTCGCGCTGGAAAATCTTGCAGAAAAAAAGCAAATTGTGGGACGAGAATCGCCGCTCGCGCGTGGCCATGTGCGGCCAGCGCGACCGATGCAGCGGTTGAGAAAGGGGGCCGGCTGCTTGCGTGTGGCCTGCGTCATCATGCGGGGCGCACAAGCGCTTCCTGCAATCGCGGGTGCAGAGAGGTGTCCGCAGGGGGATGAAGCACGGGATCTGCACCAGTCGCACCGCTGCGGCCGGGAGGCGGAGCTACTCCCGGTTGTTGGTATATCTCGTGATCAGGGTGTTGCGCAGTCCGATGTACATCCCCGGGACCTGCTCCTGCAGATCGACGCAGTAGCGCGTTAAAAATTCCGCCGCTTTTTTCGGGCTTTTGGCGTAGAGCTGGACCGCTGCGGTCTCGATCGAATCCTGTCGTGCAAAATTCGCTGCCTCCCAGGGATCCCGCACAGCGCGCACATCCTCGATGGCCCGCTGGAAACAGAGGCCCGCGAGATTGTCGACCATATCGATGGTCCAGCGCGCTGAGGCGTCGCTGTACTTTTCCGGATCATAGATCTGATAGCTGGCGGCCGTCCCGGTGACGCCGGCGTAGATCGGCACATAGGGACTGAAATAGGGGTTGTCGAGGTAGACCCAGTAGAGCCCGCCGATCGGATCCGGCAGCCAGCCGCGCAGCTGCAGGACCATGCCGTAATGGCCGCGATGGCGGGCGACCGGCCGGCGGTTGGTCAGCCTGAGCAGAGCGCGCAGATCGCGGCCGGGAAAGGGCGTCGCCAGGGGGCTTTTACTGTACCCGCCCTTGCCGTCGGGGACCAGCCAGTTGGGATCGTTGGTCATGTCATAGATGGTGCCCTCGAAGACCGAGCGCTGGAAAGCGATCACCTCGCGGACGGAGATTTTGTGCTCCGGCCTGGCGGAGAAGGGATAAATCGAGAGGGGTTCGACGTATTGCATGTAGGGATTGAGGTTCTTGAAGGGATCGCTGCCCATCGAGCGGTCCGGCCAGGGATAGAGGTTGGGCGCGAAGGTGCTGTAGAAGAGCCAGAAGCGGCCCGTGGCGTACTCCTGGGGCAGGGGGGTATAAACCTCCTGCCAGATGAAGGGCTTTCCGGCTGCGGGATCGTACCAGCCGCGTTCGACGGCTGCACTCTGGTAGTTGGCGGAAACCATGAAACGCTGCGTGTCGGCCGGATCGATCTCCTTGATAATGCTCCAGTTGGGGATCATGGTGGCCTGATCGTCGCCGAGGCGCGCGGCGGCCCAGATGGCGCCGGGCTGGCCGCTGGCTTTTTTCCAGTCTGGCCCGACGCCAATGACCTCGAAAACCCAGACCTCGGCGGTGTCGCCGATGCAGAGGGCCTCGCCGCCATCGCCGGCAGAGCAGAGAAAGCCCCAGGTGGTCATCAGATCGCCGATGAGACGCACGGCCGCGCGGGCGCTGCCGCAGCGCTCGAGGGCGAAGATCTGCGCCATCTCGATGGTCATGATCTGCTCGCACTTGCCCTTTTCATTGACCAGTTCCGGCCGCTGGCTGATCGTGCTCTCGGCGATGCCGAGCTGGTGCGCGTTGATATGCGAATAGGCGGAACGGATATAGGTGAAGGTTTGCGGGACCTGGGGGATATAGCCGAGGATTTCGGCCGGATGATCGAGCGACTGGGCGGGATCCTGGATGCCCCAGTATACGGGGGCCAGAGCGCCGGCCGGAAAGCTCCGGCCGGGAACAACGCGGAGGCGCGAATCCGGGCCGGTATCGGTATGGGAGAGGATCACCGAGCCGTCCGCCGTGGCTTTTTTGCCGGCGGCGATGATGGTGCAGGCAGGGGAGGGAAATGCGGTACCCAGGATCAGGGCGGTGCAAAGCAGCCACGGGCTGATTTTCATGGGGATCTCCTCGATTCGTTCATCACCTCCTGGAGCACCTTTTCCAGCTCCAGGGCCGCCTGGCGGCGGGAGAAGTTGTGCTCGACGAAACTCCGGCCGGCTGCGCCCATCTGCTTGCAGAGCGCCGGATCGGCCTTGAGGGTGAGGATGGCGCGCTGCAGCTCGGCATCATTTTCGGGTTCGATATAAAGGCCGGCGCCGATCTTTTCCACCAGGGCGCGCGCCTCGCCGTCGACGCTGAGCAACAGCGGGCGGCTGCAGGCCATGACGTCGAACATTTTGGAGGGCAGTGCGCCGCGGAAGGTCTCACGTTTCTTGAGCGGCACCAGGCAGCAGTCGGCGGCTGAAAGCCAGGCGGCGATCTCCTCGCGCGGAATCTCGCCGATGAAGTGAAGGTTGGTCAGTCCGCGGTTCTCCTGCAGGGTGAGGAGTTGCTGCTTGAGCGGTCCCTCGCCGATGAAGGCGAAGAGGATGGCGGGATCTGCTTTGAGGATCTCGATCACCCGGCAGATCTCTTCCAGCCCCTGGGCGATGCCGAGGACGCCGGCGTACATTACGACAAATTTGTTCTCCCAGCCCAGTTCTCGGCGTTTGCCATCGCCGTGGTCGTAGAGTTGCTCGCAGTTGGTGCCGTTGTAGATCAGGTGCAATTTGGCAGCGAGACCCTGGGCGGCCAGGTCGTCGTAGATGCCGCGGGTGACGGCGATGACGCGCCGGGCGTGGCGGTAATAAAGCTGGTCGAGCCATCCCGCCATTTTCAGGATGCGGGGATTGCTGAGCTCGCCGAGTTCGGCGGCGGACTTGATCCAGAGGTCGCGCACTTCATAGACGAAGCGGGCCCGCTTGACCAGGCTCAACCAGAGTCCGGTGACGCCGACGAAATAGGGCGGCGAGGTGGCATAGATGATATCGTAGCGGCCGCGGACCAGGGTGCCGACCAGGGCCGCATTGGCCATGAAGGAGAGATAGAAGCCCATACGGGTGAAAAAGGTCTTGACCGGGCGGGCGAAGACCCAGACGCGGATCACGCGAATGCCCTCGAGCTCGTCCTTCACATACCAGCGGCGGTGATATTCGGGCGGGATGATGCCACGCGGGTGGTTGGGGAATTCGGTTAGGACCGTGACCGTGTGGCCGAGGCGCACCAGATTGGCGGCCATTTCGAAGGCGCGGTTCTGCGTGGCGCCGACCTCAGGTGGAAAATACTGGGTAATATAAAGAATATTCATGCGATCAGGATCCGGACTCCACGGTTGTTTCAGACAAGTTAGCGAAGCGGCGTCAATTTTTCAACTGAATTCTCCTTGATCTCCCTTGAACTCCGGGTCGCACCCAAATGTAACCTGGGGCCGGCGCAGCGTCGGGTGGGTACGAGATTTTAAGGAGGTAACCTGGGGCCGGCGCAGCGTCGGGTGGGTACGAGATTTTAAGGATGTAACCTGGGGCCGGCGCAGCGCCGAGATGGGTGCGAGATTTTAAGGATGTACCCTGGGTTCAGCGCAGCGTCAGGTGGGTACGAGATTTTAAGGAGGTAACCTGGGGCCGGCGCAGTGTCGGGTGGGTGCGAGATTTTAAGGATGTAACCTGGGGCCGGCAGAGCGTCGGTTGGGTACGAGATTTTAAGGAGGTAACCTGGGGCCGGCACCGCGTCAGGTGGGTACGAGATTTCGGGGGTATTCTGCACGCGAATTCTCCTTGATTTTAAGCTCTGTGCATGGCTATATTGGGGGGTCATTAATAAGGAAAGGTTTCGCCATGCATCGATTAAAATTCACTGCGGTCATGATGCTCTTTGTCGCCCTCTCCTCCGCCTGCGGCAAAAAAGAGTCCACGAACGGCCCGGAAAAGGTCACCCCGGTGGTGACAAACACCCTGCTCGTCGACTCGCTCGCCACCGCCGAGACCGTCGCGCTCTTTAAAAATCTGCGAATCCTGGCCCAGACCTACCTTCTCTTCGGCCATCAGGAAGATCTCGCCTACGGCGTCGGCTGGTGGGCGGAGTATGGCCGCTCCGACGTCAAGGAGGTGTGCGGGGATTATCCCGCCGTCTACGGCTGGGATATCGGCGATATCCAGAACGAGAAAAACGTCGACGGGGTCTACTTTGATGCCATGAAGATCTGGATCAAGCAGGCCTATGAGCGCGGCGGCATCAATACCATCAGCATGCATCTTGATAATCCGGTGAGCGGCGGCAATGCCTGGGACAACTCGCCCGCGGTCAAATATATCCTCCCCGGTCAATCTCATCATGCTGCCTATCTGCAGATCCTCGACAAAATCGCGGCCTTTTTGCAGGATCTCAAATCCTCTGACGGCACCGCCATCCCGGTCATCCTGCGGCCCTATCATGAACATAACCATGACTGGCCCTGGTGGGGTTCTTCGGCCTGCACCCCGGCCGAGTACAACGCCTTGTGGCAGATGACCGTGCGCTACCTGCGCGATACCAAGGGCGTGCATCACCTCCTCTATTGCATCTCTCCGCAAGAGGTCAGCAGCGAGTCCGGATATCTGGCGCGCTACCCCGGCGATGACTGGGTCGATATTCTCGGCATGGACTATTATCTTCTGACCGACAAGTCCCGCGTCAGCCATCTCGGCAATGCCCTGGCCGTGGTGGCGACGATGGCGGAGGCGCGCGGCAAGATCGCCGCCCTCACCGAGGTCGGCATCCAGAATGTGCCGATCAGCGACTGGTGGACCCAGTATCTGCTCGCGGCCGTGCAATACAACGCGCAGGCGAAAAAAACCGCGTGGGCCCTGGTCTGGCGCAATGCCGGCACCTCGCAGTATTGGGCGCCCTACAAGGGCCAGGTCAGCGCCGCCGATTTTATCCTCTTTTATCAGAATCCCTTCACCCTTTTTGAAAAAGACCTGCCGGCGATGTACCAGTGACCGGGCACCAGACCTCCGCGTACTCTTGATCGGGGAACAGTATGAAATTTCTTCAGACACCCATCGGACCGATCGACCGCATCGACCTGCTGACGGTGCGGCTGCCCTTTCTGCACCCCTTCGCTATCAGCTCCTATGCCTGGTCCTGCAAGGAGGCGCTGCTGCTCAAGGTGGAGGCCGGCGGCGTCACCGGCTGGGGCGAATGCGTCGCCGATCCGGATCCCTTTTACGCCCCGGAGACCACCGCCTCCTGCCGTTACATCATCCAGACCTTTCTCCTGCCCCTGCTCGAGCCCGGCATGACCTTGGCCGATTTGAGCGGGCAAATGCACAAGGTGCGCGGCAACGAGATGGCCAAGGCGACCCTCGAAAATGCGGTGATCGACCTGCTCGCCAAACAGCAGGGGAAAAAGCTGCACGAGTTCCTCGGCTTGCCGGCGCGCAAGATCATGTCCGGCATCAGCCTGGGCTTGCAGGAAACCCCGGACAAACTGCTCGAGGCGGTCACGGAGGCGGTCGCCAAGAAATACCACCGGGTCAAGATGAAGATCAAAAAGGGCCAGGACATCGAATGGGTCGCGGCCGTGCGCAAGCGCTTTCCGGAGATCCAGCTGATGGCCGATGCCAACGGGGACTATACCCTGGCCGACGCGGCCCGGCTGCGCGAGCTCGACGCCTTTAATCTGATGATGATCGAGCAGCCCCTCTCCTATTCGGATATTTACCAGCACGCGCTGCTCCAGCAGCAGCTCGCTACGCCCCTCTGCCTGGATGAGTCGATCCACAGCCTCGACGACGCCAGGACCGCCCTCGAGCTCGGGGCGTGCCGCATCATCAACATCAAGCAGGGACGGGTCGGCGGTCTGATCGAAGCCCTGGCCATGGCGGAGCTCGCCGCCCGCCGCTCCATCCCGGTCTGGTCGGGGGGCATGGACGAGACCGGCATCGGCCGCGCGGTCAATATCCATCTCCAGACCGCCCCGGGTTTCATCCTGCCGGGCGACACCTCGGAGACCAGCCGCTATTTTCATGAGGACATCGCCGATCCTCCCGTGGTGCTGGACGCCCAAGGCGGCATCGACATCCCCCCCGGGGCGGGCATCGGCGTCGAGATTCCCGCCGGGCGCCTCGCCCGGTATACCATCGCCCAGGAACGCCTGTATGAACACAAAGGATGACCCATGCTGATGCGGATTCTGCTCACCGTCCTCTCTTGCCTCGCGGCTTTCGCAGCGGCCCCAGCCCAGGAGCTTCCCACCCCGGGTGAGGCGAACGGCTTCTCCCGCTATACCCAACACGATCAGATCCTGCAGTTTCTGACTCTACTCACCGCCCGCTGCAAAACCGTGCAAGTGATGGAGATCGGCAAGACGCGTCCGGTGGAAGAGTATGCCGCCGAAAGCCTGCTGCTGTGCGTGGTCACCGCTGCGGGGGCCAGCCGGCCGGAGCAACTCGACCGCAGCAGGATCACCATTCTGATCACCGCCTCGCAGCATGGCAGCGAGCAGTCGGGCAAGGAGGCGGCGCTCGCCCTGCTGCGCGACCTCGCGCTCGGCGACCTGCAGCCGCTGCTGCAAAAGGCCAATTTTCTCATCATTCCCCAGGCCAATCCCTGGGGCAACCACAAGGACCGGCGGGTCAACGAGCTCGGTCTCGACATGAACCGCGATCATATCAAGATGGAGAGCGAGGGGGTGCAGGCGATCCACCGCGTCTTCCGCGCCTGGATGCCCGAAGTGACCCTCGATGTGCACGAGCGCGGCGACGATTATTACCAAGTCACCGTGGGCTGTGTCTCCAATGTCAATGTCGATCCCGCCATCGAGTCGTATTCGCGCCAGGTCATCCTCACCGAGGTGGCAGCGACCCTGGCCAGGGACAAGATCACCTTTCACGAGTATCTCGTCACCTCGGAGAACATGCCGAGCGACGCCTCCGGGGCCGATTTCACCCGCGAGGAGCTGGCGCGCTGGCCGCAGATCACGCGGCGCAGCACCTCCGACCTCAACGACGGGCGCAACAGCCTGGGGATCTACCAGACCTTCTCCTTCATTCAGGAGGGGGCTTCGCGGCACGATCTCGCCACCCTGGCCGCGCGTACCCGCTATCAGGGCCGCTCCATCCGGGCCTTCATTAAAACGGTCGCGGCGCATGGGCCGGAGATGGCCTCCCGGGTGCGCACCCTGCGCCAGCAGCTTCTGGCCGGGGAGGGCGCCTTCGGTGAGGTTCATTTGCAGATGGCCTACCGGCGCGATCCGGCCCAGCCCGAGCTGCGGCTGCGCGAGTTTCGTGAGGAGAAACGAAAGGATCGGGTGCTCAAGGTGGACAAAAAGGCGGGGGAGCGGATCGCGGAGGAGGATCTCGAGCCCCTGTCCGACGCGGCGGGTCCGGAGCTGGGGGAGCGGATCGAGAAGGAGTGGTATCCTGCGGTGGTGCCGACGCTCAGTGTCGCCCGACCGCTCGGTTATGTCATTCCGGCTGCGCAGGCCGCGGTGATCGCGGCCCTGCGCCTGCATGACATCGAAATGATGATGTTTACGCGCGACGCCGAGGTCAAGGCTGAGGGGTATTGGACGCAAAAGGTAGTGCCGTCGCGGTTCGATTATGTGGCCCCGGAGAGCCTGCAGGTAGAGGCGCGGCCGCTTGCCCTGCTTTGCCGCAAGGGTGACATTTACATCCCCTGCCGCCAGCCGGCGGCGCAGCTGCTCCCCTGCCTGCTCGAGCCGCAGTCGGATTATGGCCTGATCCGGTACTGGAAGTTTCACCTGGTGCCGGAGGCGGGCAATTATTACGCGCTCTATCGCATCGTGGCGGAGCAGGATTTGCCGCTGGCGCCCTGGTGCCGCTGGCCGCGGTAGAACTTCTCACCACCGTTGAGGATTTTCGCCCATCCGCGTCGTCTTGTGCAGGCTGGCTCTGCCAACAGAGCGTTAGAACGCCGCCACGGCTGAGAATTTTCGCCCCATCCCGGGCCGCTGTACCGGGATGGGGACAAGATGCAAAGGGGATTTCGCTCCCACCCGGCCGGCCGGCCCGGGTGGGAGCGATTTTTTTACCCGCAGGATTCAGTACTTCAGAAGGAGAGTCCGAACGAGAAGCGGTGCACATCGGGGAGGATGTCATAGGCGGAGTAGCTGTAGTCGCAGCTCAGCGGGATGCCGAGGGAAAAGGCATTCACGCCAAAGCCGACATCCCAGAGTTCCTCATCCATGTTGACCTTGTAGCCGGCGCGCAGGGCGAGGCGGTCGAAGAAGGTGAGCTCTGTGCCGAGGTGGATACGCTCCTTGTTATCGTTGGGGTGGACGGCATCGAGGGCGACGATCCCTTTGGCATAAGAGGTGCGGAAGAGGTCCATGGCGATGCCGAAGGCGAAATTGAGGGGCAGGGCGAAGGTTTCCGTCTCGAGCTGCGTGGGCACGAGGCGGTTGGGGAGATAATCGTCCCCGTCCCATTTGACGCCGAGGTCGGAGCCGCTGTACTTCATGTCCCCGCCGAAATTGCTCATGCACATGGCGATGGTGAGGTTGCGGAAAGGCAGCTGGTACTGGGTGCCGACATCGAAGGCCACCCCTTTGGCGCTTTCGTTCCAGATGCGCTGCTGCACGAACCGTCCGGTCAGGCCGACGCGGAAGCGGTCGGTCAGTTCGCGGCCGTAGCTCAGGGCCACGGCGACGTCCTGGGCGTCGAAAAATTCGCCGGTGCCGTTGGGTTCGCTTTCGCTGGTGATTTCCATCTGGTCGACGCCGAGCATGGTGACGCTGGCGGCCAGGGTGCCGAAGGTGCCGCCGTTATACACATACGATGCGGCATTGAAATCGAAGGTATCGAGCCAGCGCGTATGCGAAAAATGGGTGGCATGGGTTTTGACGCGGGTGATGCCCGCCGGATTCCAGAAGGGGGCGGTGGCATCGCCGCAGATGGCGACGTAGGCCCCGCCCATGGCCGCGGCGCGGGCGCTTACCGGAATTTTGAGAAACTGGGCCCCGCTGGTGCCGAGGTTGGGATTTTGTCCCCAAGCCGTCATCTGCCAGGTCAGAAGGGCCACCGGGATCCATCGTTTGATCGTCTTCATTCTGCCCTCCCTACTTGATCACGGCAAAGGTATTCTTGTACTGTGCCCCGGCGGTCTTGACGATGTAGAGATAGACGCCGGGAGCGATCTCCCGTCCTCCCTCCGCGCGCAGATCCCAGACCTCGGTGCCGTTGGGCGCCTGGTGCTCGATGGTCTTGACGCGGTCCCCCGCCACGCTGTAGATATAGATGGTGCATTGTTCAGGCAGGTTGATGAACTGGATCTGGCGCAGCGGCTCCTTGCGCAGCTCGCCGTATTCGGGCTCGTACAGGGAGGCCACGGCATAGGGATTGGGGACGACGCGGATGCGTTCCAGCTCGTTATGGGGACGGGCTGCGGTAAGGGTTGCGCCCTTGATTCTGAAGGCATAACTGTCCCTGAGCGAGGGCAGCAGGGGGACGACGGTCACGAGGGCGAAGAGATTGCCCGGCCCCGGAGGATTTTTCGCGGAAAAGGAGACCTTGCCGGTGAGGCCGTCGAAATCGAAGGTGTCGCCGTCATGCAGGGAATCGGCCTTGACCTCGCTGCCGCTCCGGGTGATCAGAAGGGAGATCACGCCCTGACCCGCGGCATCCGTGCCTTTGAGGGTGGTGGCGATCTGATAACTCGCCGCGACCACCGAGGCCGCATCCGACACCGAGAAGGTGATGTCGAGCTGATCGGTGCCGCCGATGCGCGAGATGCTCTGGATGTAGGCCGGGGGATTGAGGCTGAAAATGACGCCGTCGCTGGTGGCGAAGGGCTTATCATAGAAGAGAGGCTGGGGCGAAGTGACCACCTTGCCGTCGCTGCGAACGGCCTGAACGCAGAAAAAGAGGGTGAGATAGTCGCCGGCCTTGGGGAGATACTGCGCCGCGGCGGCGGGATCGGGATCCTCGATCTTGAGCTTCAAGCCCTTGTTGATCGAATAGGTGATGCCGGAGCGGTAGCTGCGCGGATCGGAGCCGATATAATCTCCGGTCGCCAGATCGATCAGATGCAGCGAATTGGGCGCAGCGAACTCGACACCGATGTGGGTACCGGTGGCGTAGTTCGAGTCACTGATGATCGGGGTGATTCGGGTCTTGAGGGTTCCGAAGGTGGTTTGCTGCCAGTAGGTAAATTTGAGCTTGTACGAGCGCTCGCCCAAGGAATCCGCATCCACGGGCTGGACATCGAGCTGATAATTGGACTTGCCCGCGGGATGCTCGACCGGGTAGGTGGTGACCGGCGTACGATTGGAGGCGGCGGACGCGGGAATGACCTCTTCGGTATTGAGAGCCTCCGGCGAATTGCCCTTGGGGCTTTCCAGACTCTCCACGGAGGCATCACCGCGGTCATAGGCGGTGATGGTATACCAGTAGGTGTAGCCGTTGGTCACCGTGGTGTCGGTAAAGCTGTGCTGCAGCCCGAGATCCAGGCCGATGTTGTTGACAAGGTCATATTTGGCGACGGGCACGGGAGTAACACCGACGCTGGGATCGACATTACGGTCCAGTTGATCCCAGTGCAGGCCCTTGTCGACGCTGCGATAGATGCGGTACCCCTCAAAGTCGTACTCGCCGGAGTAATTATCAAGGGAATGCTCGGCGGCGTCATCCCAGTAGAGGGTCACATAGCCATCCCCGGCGTGGGCGCTGAGGGTAGGGGTTGCCGGCGGCTTGGCGATATCAAAATTATAGGCGAGGATCTTTTGCGCCGATTTCAGGTAGGTGTAGAGCTCCTCCTTGTTGTTGCCCGCCACGAGGGCCGTGTAAAAGGTGAGGGTATCGCCGCGGCCGAGGTGATAGGGGCCGGAGGCCATGTTGCTGGTGAGGTCAAGGCCTGAGGCCGGGATCGTGGCCGGGTTATCATAATGGCGGGTCGGATTGCTACCCTGGTGGAAATAAAAAGGCACCAGGGACTGCGGGCGGATCAGACCGGGGTTGCTCGAAAAGATGGCGTATTGCAGGCTGTCGTCGTCGCGGTCATCGTCGTAGAGGTTGTAGTGCATGTCGGTGACGCCCAGCTCGATCCCGTTGACCTTGGGGGTACGCAGAAAGGCCACGCCAAAGTAGCCGGTAACCCCGCCGGTCCACTCGCCCGAAAAGCCGTCGTCGTAAAAATAGACGAAATTGTTGGCCTTGTCGAAATCGAGTTTGTCATCTTCATATTCGGGCAGACCGCCGCTGACATCGCCGATATCGATGTCGACGTACATGTCAAAATAGAGACTGTCGAGGTCGCGGGGTCCCTTGTTGAGCAGCTCGAATTTGTAAAAAATAAGATTCTGGGCGAACTTGACGCCAAAGGCGTAGCCGGTCTGACGGACTTCAAGTCCCAGGGGGGCGACGGTGTTGTTGTTGTCATCGTAGACGCAGTAACTGTCCTGGTCCGATTTGATCACCGGATTGCCTGCCTGGTCCTTGACCGGCCATCCCAGGTCGGGGTTCCAGCTGAGGGGATTGTCGCTGAAGGCGATTTTGGCATAGGAAGAGTTGTGATAGCCGCCGACCGCCTCCCACTCCTCGTCGGTGGTATAGCGCCCCTGCACGACGTTGCCGGGGATGCCGATCATCGGATTGATGCGGTAGACATAATTTTTACCCGAGCCGATGGGGAACTCGCCCGAAGGGCCCTGGGTGAGGCGCCGGGGATAGAGCTTGCCGCGGTTCTCGAAAAAGAGGCCGATGTTGCTGGCGTTGTGGGTCCCGCCGGCACGGTCGACGACGCCCGCGGATTTCTCCAGGCGGGCCTCCTCCTGCTCTTTATCCTTCCCTGTGTGCTGGGCCAGCGCCAGGCTGGTCAGGCAAGCCAGCGCGAAGATCAGGTATGCAATTTTCTTCATTCTACTCCACCAGTTTGACAGATGGTTGGCAGGTGCTGTTTGCTTTAGCGCTGCAGACCCAATCCCAGCCGGATGCTTCGCGGCGGGCCGTAATTGGAGGGATCGCGCATGTATTCGTTCGAATAGCCGCCGACCAGGGTGAAATCGGGGCTGCCGGTATCACCATAGACATAGAGGATGTTGCGATGGTTGGTGAGGTTCAGGCATTCGGCAAACGCGCGCAGCCTGATGCCGCGGCCGATCGCGAGCTCCTTGCCCACCTCCAGATCCATGGTGTAGGTGCCGGGCCGGCGCAGCGAATTCTTGTCGACAAAGCCGATATCGCGGCCGCTCGGCGTATAGGGAAATCCCGAGGCCGCCCTGAGCACCACACTGTAATCGGTGTTGGCGAGCAGATGCTTGCCGAAGAGGAGCGGACCCTCGTCCTTCGGAATGCGGAAATAGGTTTGCATGCTGAGGTTATGACGCTGATCCCAGTCGAGATAGTAGAGTTTGGTGCTTTCGTCGGTGCCGGGATACTGCTCCGCCTCAGAGGAGGCACTGCCCTTGGCGATGGAGTAGGTATAGCTCAAACCGCCGCCGAAATAGCGGCCCTGGCGCACCTCGACATTGATCTCGAAGCCTTTGTCGTTGGCATAATCCTCGTTGACGTAAACCGTGTAACCGACAAAGCGGCCGGTATTGCCGGAAAAGGCCTCATAGTATTTGGTGCCGATGTAATCGGTGATATCCTTGTAATGCGCAGTAAGATGCGCGGCGATGCGATCGGAGAACTGGTGCGAGACACCGACCTCATAGGCCACGGTCTTTTGGGCATCGAGGTTGGCCTGGCCGAAGAGCGGCTCGCGCACATTCAGGTCATACTGGCGGTTCTCGAAAAGGAATTGGTATTCCGGATTCTGGAAAAAGTGGCCATAGGCGAAGTGGATCTTGGTACGGTCGGAGACCGGATGGGCGATGCCGAGGCGGGGGCTGATCTGGGTACGCGCCTTGACTGTAACCAGCTTGTCCTGGGAGAGCGGATCCTCGCGGAAGGTGGCATTGGCGTTGAAATAATCATAGCGCAAGCCGAGATTGATGATCAGGTAGGGAAACTCGATCTTGTCCTGGATATAGCCGGCCGCCTCGAAGGGTTTGATATTATAGTCGTTGAGGTAAGGATAATTGCGCTTGGGATCGTAGACGTAGAAGAGTTTGAGCCAGTGCTTGCGGTACTGCACACCGAACTTGACCTCGTTGATCTTGTTGGCCTGCCAAACCATGTCGGTCTTGAAATCGGCGGTCTTGTTGTGGTTGTCGAACATTTCAGGATAATCGGATTTGGCGTAAAACTCGTAGCCATCTCCCGCCCAGGGAAGGTATTCGGCTTCGGTGGCGCTGAGATAGCTGGAGGTATCCTTATCGATGCCTGAATAGTATTTTTCATCGAGGAAGGACAGACGCATGTCATAGAAGAGATTGGACTTGAGGCTTTGATTGACCATCAGCAGGGTCTGGTTGGTGCGGGTGCGGTTGCGCAGATACTGGTCCGGGATGTATTTGTAGGCATGGCTGTAGCGCTGGTAGCGAGAGCTGGCGGCGCGGTTGCTCAGGGTGAATTTCATTTTCGGTGTCATCTGGTAGGAGAGCTTGCCGAAAAGGGTTTTGCTGAGATTGTAGCCAAAGGGGAGGTAGCTGCCCTTGTGGTTCTGTTCACCGGTGATGAAGTATTTGAGCTTTTTAAAAAAGAGGGGGCCGCCGAGGCTGCCATTGAGCCGGTTTTCCTCGAGGTCGCTGAAGCGGCCGATGCCGAACTGGCTGGAGCGATATTCGAGGTTGCCGGAATGGGAATCGCCGCCGTCGCGGGTGACGATGTTGACGATGCCGCTGAGAGCATTGCCATATTCGGCATTATAGGTGCCGCTGAGCAGGTTCAATTCCTGGATGGCGTCATTGTTGATCTGGGTGATCATACGGCCGAGGAGGGGGTCCTGCACATACATACCGTCGATCATAAAGCCGACCTCGTTGGAGCGGCCGCCGCGCAAATGGAGCGAGCCGCCCATATCGGTGACGCCGGCCTGCAGGGCGAGCACATCGGTGAACTCGGTGACCGGCAGGCTGGCGATCTCCTCGCGGCGCATCGTCGCGCCGGAGCTGGTGAGGTCTTTCTGGATCATCGGCTTGTCGGCGATGATCACCACCTCTTTCATCTGGACAGCCGAAGGCCGGAGCTTGACCGTGACGTTGGTGGTCAGATCGATCATGATGCGCAGGTTGGTCACGACCTGGGTCTCATAGCCGACGAAGCTGATTTTGGCGGCGACGACGCCGGGCGGGACATTAAGGATGATGTATTGGCCATGTATGTCCGAGACCGCGCCGAGGCTGGTGCCGGCGATCTGGATGTTGGCTCCGGGCAAAGGCTCGCCGGTCTGCGCATCCGTGATCGTTCCGGCCACCTTGCCAGTGACGCCGGCATAGAGCAGGGCGGGGACGAGCAGGAGAAAAAGAATCCGGTATTTGTTCATCGGGACACCCTCATCGGTTCGACTGAGGAAATGGCGGCCGGGGCGCTCTTCGCAGCAGCCCCGGCCTGGGTTGTGATTCCATCGCCGGGCGTGGTTTAACGCACCAGGGTCATCTTTTTGGTCCAGCTTTGCGCCCCCGCCTGGAGACGATAGAAGTAGATGCCGGCGGCGGCATTATGTCCGGCCGCGTCCCGGCCATCCCAGCTCACCTGATGGGCGCCGGCGGAATAGAGGCCGTCGGCCACCACGCTGATGAGTTGACCGTTGAGGTTGTAAACCGCGAGGCGGACTTGCGTGCGCTCCTGCAGCTCAAAACGAATGGCGGTCGTGGGATTGAAGGGATTGGGCCAGTTCTGGCTCAGGGCAAAGCTCTCGGGGCGCTGTTCGCCGGGCTTGAGCTCTACGGCGGTGGTGAAAGCCGCTTGATACTTGACCTGCATTGCGTTGGACGCCGTCACCATATCCGCGAAAGAGTCGCCATACATCACACCATAGACGATCTTGACGGAGCCATGGGCGGGTATCGTAAAGGCACCGGCATTGAGACTGTAGATCGAGCCGTCGCCACCGGCGAGCAGATCGGCGTCGAAGCCGGGATCGGCGGTCTGGTGGTAGCGGATCGAATCGGTGGCGGCGTCGTTATTGGGATCCTCGGGGGAGTAGACGCCCCAGTCCAGGGTCTTGTAGGACCAGGGGGTATGCGAGAGCAGACGGAGGCCGGCGTATCCGGCTTCGCCCTCACGATAGCAGTAGGCGGTCTGGCTGGCGGCATCGTATTTGGTGCTTTCGCCGCCATAGTTGCCATTGATGCGCGGGACCACCACGGCGCCGAGATAAAAGGTTCCGGCCTCCGCGGAATCGTTGGTGACCGTATACTCGACGATCATCCAGGGCTGGTCCATCCAGACATAGGAGTGGGCATCAAAGGACATGTGCGGCGGCAGCGGTGTAGAAGCTGGATCCGCCTCGTCGATGTAGCGGCTATCGAAATGGACAAAGCCCTCCAGGTCCGATTTGGTCGGAACGGTCAACTGGACCGTGCCCGTCAGGGGATTGTGGTTTTCGTTATAATCGCACACCGCTTTCTCGTTGAGCGCGGCGATGATGTTGACCCGCTCCATCTGGCGCGTACCGGACATGTTCGGGACGATCAGGCGGATACTGCCGGCATTGCTGAGGCGGAAGCCGATTTTGCCCGTTTCGAAATTCGTTGCGGCTGTATTCGCGGCCAGTTTGATTGAATACTGGGCTTGTGCGGCATCGGCGGCTGCCACCATCTCCGCATAGCTGTCCCCGTAAAAAATGCCGTAACAAATGGTCACCGAATCGTGCGGCGCAAGGGTCACCGGACCGGCATTGAGGCTGAAGATGGAGCCGTCTCCGCCCGCGGTGATTTCCGGGCCAAAATCGGGATCGGCGGTCTGATGATAGCGGGTGGAGTCGGTTGCTGCATCGCTGGAAGGATCCGCCGGGGAGTAGACGTTCCAGTCCAGGGCCTTGTAGGAGTAGGGGGTTTGGGAGAGGAGGCGAAGACCGGCGTAGCCCGCTTCCGCACCGCGAAAACAGTAGGCGATATGATGATCCGCATCCCATTTATCGGTTTCGCCGCCGTAGCTGCCATTGATACGCGGCACCCCGACCGCGCCCAGATAGAGCGAGGCCATTTCCGAGGAGTCATTGATGACGGTGTAGCGGGCGATCGCGTAGGGCTGATCTTTCCAAACATAGACGGTCAGTCGGAAATTGACGTTGGGCGGCAGGTTGCTGGAGACATTGCCGTAAAAGGCGCCGCCTTCGAAATCCGCGATGGTGGCGGGGGAGATGGTATACGCGGCGATCAGCTTGTCCTGATCCTCGTTGTAATCGCAAACCGCTTTTTCATTAAGCGCGGCGATGATGTTGATGCGGTCGATCTGGCGTGTGCCGGACGTACCGGGCACGACAAACCGGATGCTGCCGGCATCGCTGATGCGCAGGCCGACCTTGCCGCTCTCGAGATTGACCACGGCCTGGCTCGCAGCAGCCAAGCCCAGGAGCAGCACCGCGCACAGCAGAATTCGTAACGATCTGGGTGACATGGAGACCTCCTCCAGTTGGATGTAATGTGAAGCCTCTGCCTCGCCGTCCGCCCGGACGGCGGCGTTATGGACCAGGTTGTGACAGCATTATTGAAAGTGCAACAGGACCGGCGGTATCAGCAGCAACAGCGCCAGGATGAAAAAGAAGATCTGCAGCGGTAGCAGCCACTTCGCCCATTTTTCCCAGGGGATGCCAGCCAGCCCGAGCACCCCCATGGTTACCCCGGAGGTGGGCAGGATCGGATTAATCCAGCCCTCGCCGAAGACGAAGGCGAGCACCGAGGTCTGGCGGGTGATGCCGATGACATCCGCCAGGGGCGACATGATCGGCATGGTCAGGGCCGCCTGGCCCGAGCCGCTGTGAACAAAAAAGTTGATTATGCCCTGGGTGACGAACATCATCTGGGCGGCGACGACGCGCGGCAGATGTGAAATGAGGCCGCCCAGCGCATAGAGCATGACATCGAGGATCTTGCCGTCATTCGCCACCACCAGGATAGCCCGGGCGCAGGCGATGATCAGGGCGACGCCCATCATGTCCTTCGCGCCCGCCTTGAAGCCCTCGGTAATCCCGCCGATCGAGAGCCGGCCGAGCACACCGGCGACCAGACCCAGGCCGAAAAAGAGCCCGCTCATTTCGACAATGCCCCAGCCGAAGCGGATCACGCCGAAAACCAGCAGTGCCAGTGCCAGCGCGAAAGCAAGCAGCACCCGGGCATGGTGGCCTTCCATCCGCGCGTGCCCCGGCGCGACGGCTTGCGGATGCAGCCCGCGCGCACAGTCGATTTCGTAGACCGGGCTGATGGTGGGATCGGCTTTGACCTTGCGGGCGTAGCGCATGACAAAGGCGATCATGAAAAAAGTGCTCAGGAGCCAGATGAAGAGGCGGTACTCCCAGCCGGAGAGCGGGGGCAGCTGGGCGATCTCCTGAGCGATGCCGAGGGTGAAGGGATTGATGACCGCCCCGGCGAATCCTGCGGCGGCGCCGAGGAAGGGAATGGCGGTCCCCACCAGGGAATCGTAGCCCAGCGAGATCGCCAGCATCATAAAGAGCGGCACGAAGAGCATCGTCTCCTCGCACATGCCGAAGGTGGTGCCGGCCACCGAAAAGAGGGTCATGGTGGCGGGGATGAAGAATTTCTGCATATGCGGCTTGTGGCTGAAATACCAGGCCATCCAGTTGACGCCGGCGGTGATGGCGCCGGTGTTCTGGATGATGGTGAAGATGCCGCCGATGATGAAGCAAAAGCCGATGATCTTGGCGGCCTCGATGAAACCCTTGAGGGGGGCCGAGAGCAAGGCCATCAGACCCTGGGGTTGGCTTTCGACCCGGGTGAAGGTGTTGGCGATGACCAGGGTCTTGCCGCCCACCTCGTGGCGCTGGTACTCCCCGCCCGGGACGATCCAGGTCAGCGCGGCCACCGCCACGACCATGGCGAAGATCAGAAACAGGGTGTTGAAGGAATATCGGGCTGATGCGGCCATGGCGGTACCCTACTCGATCCGGTATTCGTCGCCCGGCAGCAGCAGGTCGACCTTGAGGTTCCGGCCCCCGAGCAGCCCCTGGTCACTGGTGCGGATCTGCTTTGCCTTGCGGGCATCATAGACGATCACGGCATCCAGGCCGTAGACGCGGAAGTGGCCGTCGGGGTAAACCAGGATGGCCCCCTCCTCATCGATGCCGATCCCGGGCAGCCCGGGATGTTCGAGCACCACGCCGATGAGGCGGTTATGGCGCTTGCGCATCATAAAGTGCTGGTCGATGATCGCATTCTTGACAAAGCCGAAGCCGCGCTTGGTTTCGACGTTTTTGGCCTGGATCGAGTGAAAGATGTTGGTCGAATCCTTGTTGACCAGCTCGTTGCCGGTGATCATCACCTCGCTCATCACCGCCGCGCCGGCGCTGGTGCCGCCGATGATGCCGCCACGCTCGAAGTAAAGGCGGTCGAGGGCCTGCTCCGCGCGGGTATGACCGACGCGGTTCATCAGCCGGTCCTGGTCGCCGCCGGTGAAAAAGACGCCGCCGGCGGCATCGATCAGGGCGACGATCGAGTCCGAGTTGGCCACGGCCGGCTCGATGATGTGACGCATGGTAATCTGTTCCGCGCCGCACTGCCGCAGCTGGCCCGTCAGGAAGGTGCCATACTCGATCGGATCCTCGCTGGCCGAGGTGATGATCAGGATCGACTGGCCCTGGCAGCGGTTCACGAACTCTTGCATGGCATCCATCGGCTTGTCACCGCCGCCGATGATCATCAGATAGCCCCTGTGCGCCTTGCCGCCGGCCAGCACTACTCCGGCCAGCAGGGCCAGGACAAGTATCGCCGCATTTCGTCTCATCTCTGCTTCACTCCGCTTCGATCAGGTGCGTGAGAATTTGAAAGCCGGTCATCAGGTCCGCGGGACGGATATGTTCATCCCGGGAATGGGGATTCTGGGCACCGATGCCGGTGTTGATGATCTGGATGCCGTGCTGATTAAAGACATTGGCGTCGCTGCCGCCGTAATAGACCAGCGGCTGGGGTGTCACGCCAACACGGCCGTAGGCGCGGTAGAGGTGCTGCACCAGCGCTATCTCCGGATGGAACTGGAAGCCCTGGAAACTGAAGATGAAGGCGGGTTCACACTGGCCGCCCCAGCGCGCCGCCGCCTCGGCACAAAGTGAGGTCAGGCGCTCGCGCAGGGCGGTGATCTCCTCGTTGCGAAAAGAGCGGAACTCGCCGGTGAGGTCCACCCGGTCAGGCACGACGTTATCGGCGGTGCCGCCATGGATGGTGCCAAAGTTGGCCACCGAGTGCGGATTCACCCGGCCCACCGGAAAACCGCTCATGATATGGACCGCCATGGAAAGGGCGTTGATGCCGGTTTCGGGTGCCACGGCCGAATGGGCGGACTTGCCGGTGATGGCGATTTTAAAATCATAGGCGGTGGGGGTGGAGGCGACATACCCCCCGGGCCGGGCAGTGCAATCAAAGACGAAACCCTGATGCGCCCGAAGCTGCGCGAAATCGAGGGCCATCGCTCCGAACATCCCCAGCTCCTCGGCGACCGTGAAAACGATCTCGAGACTGCGGTGGTGCAGCTTGTGCTCGTGCAGCTCCTCGATGAGAGACAGGAGCAGGGTCACCCCGGCGCGGTTGTCCACCCCGAGAATGGTCGTGCCATCCGACCAGAGGACCCCCTCCTTCAGCACCGGCTGGACCCCGGCGGTGGGATGGACCGTGTCCAGATGGGCCAGCAAGAGAAGGGGTTCTGTATCGGGCAGGTCACCGGGCAGCCGGATAATGAGGTTGCCACAGGTGCCGTTGAGTTTTTGCGCGGCATCATCCTCGGTGATCTCGACGCCGAGGGGCGCGAGGCGTTTTTTGATGAATTCAGCGACCGGCCGCTCCTGGAGCGAGACGGCGTCGATCCGGACGAGTTCGAGAAAAAGATCCAGCAGTTTTTGTTGGTTCATGGCATCAGATTCCATACAAAGGATTGAACCCGCACCGGGCATTGGAAAATTAAATCCGCAGGAGCAGAAACCGCACCCATGCGTCACCAGGCAATGCTTGCGGCCGCGCCGGGCCAAGGGTCAGGGATTTGCGACAAAGTAGCGATCGTCGCGGATGCTCTCCTCGATAATCCCAAGCGCCGTCAAGGTGCGCTCCTTGTCCCTGAAATTGAGTTCGGTGATGATGGCGTTGATGACCGTCACCACCGCTCCCAGTGAATTACTGAAGGTGATGTTGTCGGTCTGGATGGGGAGACAATGGGTGGCCCAGCTCCGGGCGGGGGCGCTCTTTTTATCGGTGAAGAGAATGCTGGGAATCTCCCGCTGCCGGGCCTGGGCCAGCGCTTCGACCGTCTCCCGTGAATAGGGTGAGAAACTGAAAGCGATCAGCAGGTCGCCCGGGTCCATAAAGGCGACCTGTTCGATATAACGAAAATAATCCAGAGAGAGGTGCTGGGCGTCGTAGCTGTACTGGCGCAGCAGATAGGTCATGAGCTGGGCCAGGTGGGCGGAGAGTTCGAGGCCGATGCAGTAAATCCGCCGCGCGGCAATGATACGGTCGACGGCGCCGGTGAAGGCCTGGGGATCGATCGACTTGATCGTCTCCTGAATGTTGGAGATCACATTTTGTGAGGCCAGTTTGAGCACATCGGGCGAGCTGCCCTGCTCGGCGATGGCCAGGCGATAGCGCGCGGTGGGGGAGAGGCGCTCTTTGAGATAGGCGGAGAGGGTCTCCTTGAGTTCCTTGTAGCCGCGATAGCCGAGGAGCTGGGCGAAGCGGACGATGGTGGCTTCACTGACGCCGGCGCGGCGGGCCACCTCCTGGATGGGCAGGAGGGCGACCAGATCCATGTGTTCGAGAAAGAAATCGGCCACTCTTTTCTGGTGCGGCGCGAGATCGGGCAGGCTTTTGCAGATCCGGTCTTCGATGTTTTTCATGTCCGGGGCCCTTGCTGCAATTTTTATTTCACAACAATGCGGCATGAAAATAAATTTTCATTTGAAGATAGGAGAATGCAGCCTCAAAGTCAAGAGGATTCTCAACTTTTTTTTGCAGCGCGATGCGCCGGCACGCTTTTGGTACAATTCGACCTATGGAGGATGTCGGCAGAACAGACTTTTTATCAGCCAGGGTACCCCCCGAAATCTTGTTCCCACCTGACACCTCGCGCCGTATACTTGGCAAGCTTTTATCACCGGTAGGCCACTATTTTCAATGATATTAAAGCCGAGTAGGACCCAGATTTTTGGGGGTTTCAAGACATTTTATCAGCCCGTTGCGTCTGCGCAACCGCGGGCCGCTCTATTTTATCAGGGCAAGGCGCTGGACATGGTTTTGCCCTTGCGCCATCAGGGTGCAACAATAGATGCCCGAGGGCAAGGTCCGGCCGGAGCCGTCGGTGCCATCCCAGTGCAGCTGATGTGGGCCGGCGGATAACTCGCCGTCGCAAAGCACGCTTACCAGCCGGCCCTGGATGTCCCAGATTCGAACGCTGACCCGGGAGGAGCGTGGCAGTTCGAAGAGGATCCGGGTCTGCCCGTTAAAGGGATTGGGCCAGGCCGGTTGGAGGAGAAAACGGGCGGGCGAGCCGGTATCCGTCGCTTGGGCAATTCCGGTCATCACGCCATGCGGACCGGCTCCCGCAGGCTGAACGCCATGGCAGACGCGGCAGTCGCGCAGCACGCCCGGGTAACCCTGTAGGGCGGTGTTCTGCACGTTGTCATTGGGCTCGATGGTGGGGACGATGGCGTGCGGCGAACCGTGGCAGGTTGAGCAGTACAAGCCGCCATGTCCGCGCGACTGGCGGAAAAGTTTGCCGCTCTCTTCGGCATGCTGGGCGCCGTGGCAACTGGATGCCCCGCATTTCGGTTCATCCAGCCAGGGCCGGCGGCCGGTTTTGATCGTGGAAGCGACGTTGCTGAGAGAGCCGTGGCAGCTCTGGCAGGTCATCCCCTTGCTGTACATGACATCGCGCAGGCACCGCGTGGTCGCGCCGGGGTGGCATTTGTAGCAGTCATTGGTCCGATCTTTATGTTTGTCATGCAGGGCGAGGGAAAGGGAGGGCAGTCCGCTCCGGCCGGGCAGCCCCAGGGCATTCGAGGCGTGGCATTTGGCGCAGAGGATCGGCCTGGCGTTTGCGTCGAATCCCCCCTCGTTTTCATGGCTGCCGAGCAGGGCGGATTCACTGGTGTGACAGCCGCCACTAACACAGCCGATTTCGTTGCTGACCGGTATGACGCATTGGGTGGTAGCGAGCAGGGTGTTGGCGGCATCATAGGCCTTGAGCAAGGCCAGCTGGTAGGGGGACTCTTTGGCGAGGTCGGCATCGGTATAGGGCGTGATCGGGATTCCGCTCGCTTCGAAATGGTCTCCTGCCACAGCCAGATTCCCGGCAAGTCCATTGCCCGTCAGCCCGATGTTGTCCGCCAGGGAAACGCCGAAGAGTTTGTCCTCGTAGCTCCAAAAGTTGGTCTTGCCCACCGAGTAGCTGTTGCCGGGGATGGTATAGGTCACGGTGAAGCCGGAGGTGACCAGTTGCGGCGCATGACTGGCATCACCCTTGCGGATCAGCTCAGCGGTGAGGTTGTTGTAGGGGGGCAGAATGGCCAGATTGGCAAAATCCTTGTTGGCGCAGTGCATGCCCAGGTCATTCCAGCCGATGAGGATGTACTCCTGGCCGGAGAGCGAACCAGCCAGTCCACACAGCAGGATCAAAGCAGCCTTCACCTTCATGACATCCTCCATTGCACTATACACGGAAGCTTGATTACCATGTTGCCACATTATGCAATCTACATCCGTTTGCAGAGGAATTCAAGGTGAAAGCGGTGAGAAATCCTTGGCTGCCGTATTTATTAACCGGCAACGGAGGTCTCAGAGCACCATGCGGATGGCGCTGCGGGCCTGCTCCGGCAGTGTGAATTTCCGGTTGGCGAGAAAACGGTTGAGGGTGGTTTCGAGCCAGGGTCTGCTGCAAATGAATTTGGAGATGGTGATCGAATCGGGGCCGAGGAGGTAGCCATGGGCTTCGACCCGGACCGGCTCGGCCTCCCCGGTCAAGGTGACCAGGGCGAGGATCGATCGGGCTTCTTTGTTGAACTCGAGTTCCTGGATGACGCCGATGCCCTCGAGGTAGGGATTGATGAATTTTTTGGCGGCCGCGGCTTTAAGCGATTGGAACATCCTCGAACTCCTCCCGTTAGCGGTTGCGTTCCAGCAAGGCGCATGCGAACCAGAGCACCGGCGCCTGGCCATGGAGATCCCCGGTGACCCGCGGCCGGGTGAGATAGTGGGTAATGTCCGCGCTCTTGCCGGTGCCGATGCAGACCTCGGCGACCCGGCCGTCCGCGCCGATATAGGTGAGGAGCGCCTCCCAGGCTTTCTCGTAGACCGGCTTGTAGAGGGAAGGGTCGAGAAGCCCCTTGTTCACCCCGACGGTGACGGCATAGCCGAACATCGCCGTGGCCGAGCTCTCCTTCCAGGCGGAGGGCGTGTCGATCAGCTGTCGCCACATCCCGTCTTCGGCCTGATAACGGCGCAGGGCATCCATCATGCGGCGATACCCCGCGAGGATGGCGGGATAATGGGGATTATCCGGCGGCAGCTCGGAGAGCAGCTCGGCCATGCCCGCAGCGGCCCAGCCGTTGCCCCGGCCCCAGAAAAAGGGCGCGCCTTCCCCGTGATAGAAAAGGCCATTGGGCTGCTGCAGCTTCTGCAGGTAGACGTCGATTTCAAGGGCGGCCCGCTCGAGATAGACCGGCTTGCCGGTGGTGCGCCAGGCCTGGACCTGCAAGGCGCCGATCATCCAGATGTCGTCGATCCAGAAGCGGGTCTGACGGGTCAGGCCGTCGGGTCGGGGATCGACCCACTGGGCGTCCGCCAGTGCGATCCCCTGCTGGAAGAACGTCTTCTCCCCGGTCTGGCGGTAGAGTTCGAGCGGCAGAATGCCGTAAACATTGGCATCGACATGATCGGCCAGGTCGGTCAGGCTGTCCGTATTGGCCCGCGCGTAGCGGCTGGCGAGGCGGGCGAGCAGCTCCTTGTCGTGCAGCAAACCGGCCAGATGCGCGGCGCCGAAACCGGCGCAAGCCTCGGAGTAATGGATCCCCCGCCAGAAGGGGGCCAGGTAGAGATAATATTCGGAGCGCGACAACAGATCATGGGCGACCAACCGGCCGATCTGTGCCGGACTGGTCTCGTTATGACCGAGGAGATCCTGGAAAAAAGTGGCGAATTTCGCACAGCCGGCGAGGCTGCTACAAAGGAGAAATAAAACCGCGATGCCAAAACGGGAGAATCTTGTCTTCATGGCGAGCGCTCTCTGGATGGTCTTGATTTGCCTGAATTTCGCGAATTTTATCTTGTCAGTCAAGTCCTCTTTTCCATTTTGCCTTGATACCCCCCAAAAGCTGGGTCCCACCCAGATGGAATTAAAATGGGCCACGCTGTATCGCAAGATCAAGGAGTATCAGCTCAAGCCCTAAAAGCTGGGTCCCACCCAGATGGAATTAAAAATGGGCCACGCTGTATCGCAAGATCAAGGAGTATCAGCTCAAGCCCTAAAAGCTGGGTCCCACCCAGCTGGAATTAAAATGGGCCACGCTGCATCGCAAGATCAGGTTCTATGACCCTAGAATCAATCCTCTTCACCCTGTCAGATTAATAAATAGTCCTGACTTTGCAAAGGATGTTTTAATCTAATTCCTTTCAACATTCATTATACAAGAATCAGAGTCTAAATCAATTTTGAGAAGCCCAAACGTTAGGGACCAGGTAGGGGCGAGATTTCAGGGGTACTCTTTTCCATTTTGCCGCTTGACATCCTTCCCGGTTTCCGTTATATTGAAATAGGACCGAAATCCAGAGCATTCCATCACCCCCTGTTCCTCCTCCGGTCATACTCCCCAGCGATCCGGTATCCCTGGCGCCATCCACAACCCGAAGCTCCTGCTTTATCGGCACCCTTGCGTTTGATCTGTTATCCGGGAGGATACCATGAAACTTGCGAGCCTGCTCTTCATCCTTATGGTACTGACGGCCGGGACTCTGGCACAACCGGTTCTCGACCAGGTCATCCCGATCACCACGGCCTCCGAGGAGGCACGCACCCTCTTCCTGCAGGGACGCGACCAGCTGGAGAACATCGATTACGCCGCCGCGGCCAGGCACTTCGACCGTGCCATTGAAAAAGATCCGGGATTCGCCCTTGCCTTCCTCTATCGCAGCCTTGCGGGCGGCAGCGCCCAGACGGCGGAGGAAAATATGGAAAAGGCTTTGGCCCTGTCGGCCAATGCCTCCGACGGAGAACGGCTGCTGGTCGCTTTTTACAAGGCGAGCAATGAGGCCAGAGGTGCGGCCGCCCTCCAGAATATGGACAAGCTCCTCGCCCTTTACCCGGATGACAAGCGCCTGAAAACCTACGCCGGCTTTTATTTCCAGAGCCACTCCGAAAACACCAAAGCCATCGATCTCTATCAGCAGGCCCTGCAGATCGACAAGGAGTACGCCCCCGCCTATAATTACCTGGGATACGCCAGCATGGCCGTCGGGGATTACCCCGCCGCTGAAAAAGCCTTCCTGGAGTACATCCGCCTCATGCCCCACCTGCCCAATCCCTACGATTCCTATGCCGAGTTTTTGCTCAAGCGGGGACGCTACAACGAATCGATCGTGCAGTATCAAAAGGCCTACGATACCGACAACCAGTTCACCGGCAGTCTCGCCGGCATCGGCAATAATTATCTCTTCATGGGGGCGTATGACAAGGCCCGGACCTATTACGACCGCTACTTCAGTGAAAGCCCGCGGGTCAGCGACAAACTGATCGCACTGCGGCTGCAGGCCCGCTCGTATCTCTATCAGGACAAGGTGGATGAGGCGATGAGCGCCTATGCCCGGCATCAGACCTTTGCCGAAAAGGAAAACGAGTCCGCGATCCTGATTACGACCGCTTTCAACGAGGGATTTGTTCTCAGCGAGATGGGCCGGCCGGCGGAGGGACTCCGCCAGTGCACCGAGGCCGCCGCGATGATCGACCGGTCCGGACTCGCCAGTCATGCCCGGGAAAACCTGCGGGTCAACGGCGCCTACTGGCTCACCCTTGTCTGCGCGGCCAATCGTCTCTTCGACAAGGCCCAGGTCAACCTTGCCGACTATCTCGCCGCTATCCGGCTGCGCAACAACCCGGATGAATCCCTGTCACTGCATGCCCTCCTGGGATACCTCGCGTTTCAGGACAAACGGTGGGATGGCGCCATCGCCCAGCTGCAGCGCCTGGAGAACGACCCCTGGGCCCTCTACTACCGCGCCCGCTGCCTCCAGGAAAAAGGGGACCAGCAGGGAGCGCACCTGCTCTTCGACAGGGTGGTCCACTGGAATCAGGAGAGCCTCAACCTCGCCGTGGTCTGGAGCCGCGCCCGCAAAGCCCTGGGCAAATAGCAGGGGATTGGCACAAAAAGGCCGCGCGCAGGCGGCCTTTTTTGTTATTTTAACTTGACATTTAAATATGACGGTGTTATATTAAACTGTCATTATAAGGAAGCATGACGCATGGAAATGGATATCAATGAACTGGTGGAGAAGAGCGGCGTACCACGGCGCACCATCCACTTTTATGTGCAGCAGGGCTTGCTGCCGGCTGCAGCGGGAGCGGGCCTGGCGGCGCGCTATACGGATGACCATCTGATCCGCCTCGCCGCCATTCCGGTATTGCGCCGGCGCGGCATGCGGCTGGATGAGATCCGCCGCGAATTTCAGCACACCTCGCGTGCGCAACTGGAGGCGCTGCTTCAGGACGAACGTAGCGAACGCCAGGAGGCGGAGAAGCGGCTCTGGCAGGCCCAGAGCCTGCTGCGCTACACCCTGGCGCCGGGTGTCGAACTGGTGGTTGATACCCGGGCGGACGCGGCGACGCGCAAGCAGGTACTCAGGCTGCTCGAGCAGGCCTCCATCATTTTCGAGCACTGAGGGCCGGCCGCTTGCCCGATGGGAATTCAGGATTGTCTCTACTTTTGACTGGAGGGGTGTTATGTCCGGATCGTTCGCAATAAAGGAGTGGCCGTTGGGCGGATTGTTCCTGGCGGATCGGCCGATGGCCTCAAGTCTGCCGCTGCGCCACACCGAGGTGGAGGCGCACATTACCGGTCCCCTGGCCGCGGTGGCGGTGACGCAGCACTATCACAATCCCTTTGATGCGCCCCTGGAGCTGGAGTATCTCTTCCCGCTGCCGGAGAACGGCGCGATATATGATTTCGAGTTTCTGATCGGCGCGGCGAAGGTCAAGGCGGAGGTGCAGCCGGCGGAGACAGCGCGCGAGCGCTACGAGACTGCGCTGCACGGCGGCCAACGCGCCAGTCTCTTCGAGGAGCGGCGGCCTAATCTCTTCGCCCTGCTGCTGGCCAATGTCCAGCCCGGGGATGAGATCACGGCGGTTCTTCGCTATCAGCAGCCGCTTGCCTTCGTCGAGAACAGCTATGAATGGGTCTTCCCCATGGGGGTCGCGCCAAAATATCATCGTGATCCGGCGGAAGCCGAGGTGACCGATTCGCCTCTGGCCCTTCCCGGCGAGGAGATCGGCGGAATCGGGATCGCCGTCCATATCGACGCCGGACAGGCGGCGGAGGATCCCGTCAGCCCCTC
>Ga0116170_10000532_pt1 | contig 40524 bp, 23 predicted proteins | sample AD_JPNHW1_MetaG_FD_89797 | JGI IMG/M metagenome (GOLD analysis project Ga0116170, IMG submission 89797) | Active sludge microbial communities of municipal wastewater-treating anaerobic digesters from Japan - AD_JPNHW1_MetaG | ecosystem: Engineered > Bioreactor > Anaerobic > Digestate | place... | reverse complement strand
TTGATTGCCCCTTTTATTTCTTCAAATATGTCATCACTTTCAAGCATCGCAATGAAATTCAGATTGATAAAACATATTTATACATTCAATAATTTGGCAATTTGTTGTTCCGGATCGGATGACTTAAAGATACAATTTCCAGAAACCAATACATTGGCTCCCGCATCAAATAAATTACGTGCATTTTGCAAGGTAACCCCTCCGTCGACTTCAATCAATGTCTTTAATCCTCGGGAATCAATCATTTTGCGGAGTTTCGCAATCTTGGAATAGGTTTTTCCGATAAAAGTTTGTCCGCCAAAGCCCGGGTTCACTGACATCAGCAGAACCATATCCACATCGTCGATAATTTCATCGAGCAGGCCGACCGGCGTATGGGGATTTAAACAAACACTTGCCATAATTCCCTGCTCTTTGATCAGATGAATGGTCCGGTCGAGATGGTTGCAGGTTTCGATGTGTACCGTGATATTAGAGGCTCCTGCTTCCCGAAACGGAATGATAAATGGGTCTGGATTCACAATCATCAGGTGAACATCCAATGGCTTACGGGCAATTTCGGTGATTTGTTTAAGCAGCGGTAATCCAAAGGAGATGTTCGGAACAAAAACTCCATCCATTACATCATAGTGGATCCAATGGGCCTCACTACGATTGATCATTTCAATATCTTTGCCAAGCTCCAGAAAATTGGAAGAAAGGATTGATGGAGCAATATATCTGTTCATTTTCTTTTTTTGCGTAAAAATAAACGATTCAAGTTTCTCATTTCCGATTAGCAGGCAAAAAGCCTGTCAAACGGTGCAAATTTAACTTTTTTGGGGTCACGATCGGAATAAACATTGAAGCAGAGCGTCAATGCTATTCCCCCAGATAACTTTTCAATAATTTATTACGGTAATTATTTTTAAGCTTTTTGATTGCTTTTTCTTTTATTTGCCGCACTCTCTCCCGGGTCAATCCGAATACTTCGCCAATTTCCTCGAGTGTATGCGGACGAGTACCATTTAAACCGAAATAATAGCGGATAATTTCTGCTTCGCGTTCGCCAAGCGTTGCCAGTGAACGTTCTATCTCTTTCTGGAGAGAATTATTCAGTAACCCCCGGTCAGGACTTGAAGCTTCCATATTCAATATGACATCATACAGGTTATTTCCTTCTTCGTCCCGCAACGGTGCATCCATCGAAAGATGATGTCCGGAAGCTTTGATCGCTTCTTCAATTACCTCAGGCGTCAATGCTAACATCTCTGAAATTTCTTTGGTCGTTGGTTCCCGTTGGAATTGCTGCTCCAGAATGTTAAACGTTTTGTTGATCTTATTGATGGAACCAATTTTATTCAACGGAAGCCTGACAATCCGGGCCTGTTCCGCCAGTGCCTGAAGGATCGATTGCCTGATCCACCAAACCGCATAAGAGATAAATTTAAACCCCCGGGTTTCATCAAATCGCTGGGCCGCTTTAATTAATCCCAGATTCCCTTCGTTAATAAGGTCTGGAAGGCTCAATCCCTGGTTTTGATATTGTTTGGCAACAGAAACGACAAACCGGAGGTTCGATTTGATCAGTTTTTCGAACGCATCCCGATCGCCTTTTTTGATCCGCTTCGCAAGTTCAACCTCTTTGTCGGGGGTTAATAATTCTACTTTACCAATCTCATGGAGGTATTTATCGAGAGATAATGTTTCCCGGTTTGTTACTTGTTTGGTTATTTTCAGCTGCCTCATACACCTTGTTTTGCAACTAAAAATAATTAAAAAAAAATATTTTGAAAGATATTGTGATTAATTATTGTGAGTTAAGTTGCTATTAAAAAAGACAATAAAACACAAGCAGTTGATAATCATCCAATTCAATTTAACAGAGGTTTTCTTTATTATAGCCTGCATTTCTCATAATTGTGGCAATAAAATATAAATCAGGTCTTCTCAATAGCAATTATAACCGCGAAAGTCGGCTCATCAGATAATGATCGGCTAGGACCAATGCGGCCATACTTTCAACAATCGGTACCGCACGGGGAAGAACACAAGGGTCATGCCTCCCTTTGAGGTTTATAGTTGCTTCGTTCAACTCGACATCAATGGTGCGTTGTTCTCTCAGCAACGTGGCTATCGGTTTAAATGCTACCTTAAAATAAATATCTTGTCCATTCGAAATGCCACCCTGTATTCCGCCCGAATGGTTCGTCACTGTCTTAACAACCCCATTTTCGTTGATAAAAGCATCGTTATGCTGAGAGCCATACAACCGGGTCCCTTCGAACCCCGAGCCATATTCAAACCCTTTTACCGCATTGATTCCCAACATGGCAAATCCGATATCGGCATGAAGTTTATTGAAAACCGGTGCGCCCCAACCAGCAGGAACTCCTTTGATAACACAAGCAATCGTTCCACCAACCGTATCGTGGTTCCTTCCGGCTTCCTCTATTCTTTCGATCATTCTTTCAGCCGTCCCGGGGTCCGGACAACGAACAATATTTTCTTCAATTTTGGATAAATCAAGCTCCTGATAAGGTTTCCCGATTTCAATTTCTCCTACACTATTTACAAAAGCATGAATGGAAACCGGGATACTTTCCAGTAATTGCCTGGCAATGGCACCACCAACCACCCGGGCAATGGTTTCCCTGGCCGAAGAACGGCCACCGCCACGGTGGTCGCGGACTCCATATTTCTGAAAATAGGTATAATCAGCGTGTGAAGGTCTGAAAACATTTTTCAGGTTATCGTAATCGGAAGAGTGTTGATCGTTATTCTTGACCAAAAATCCAATAGGGGTTCCGGTTGTTTTTCCATCAAAAATTCCTGAAAGAAATTCAACCGAGTCGCTTTCCTTTCGTTGTGTAGTAATCTTTGACTGGCCAGGTTTCCGGCGATCCAATTCGCTCTGGATTTTTTTCATGTCGATACACAGACCGGCGGGGCATCCATCGATAACGCCCCCAATGCCAACCCCGTGCGATTCACCAAATGTGGTGATCCTGAATATATTTCCAAAACTATTCACACGTATAGATCTTTTAAATCAGTATTTAGCATCCGCAGCTTCCTGAGCCGCAACTATCGGAATTACAACTATCGGAATCGCATCCGCATCCGCACGAAGGCATCAATTCATCTTCTGTAGCTTCTCTTACCTCAATAATGTTTCCGGTGAAATGTAAATTCACACCAGCCAGAGGGTGATTGAAATTCATCACAAGTACATCTTCTTTTATGTCGACAACCGTACCATTCATTCGTTGTCCATTGGATGCCTGCATTGGAACAATGGCTCCGGTATAAAAACGTTCTTCATCAAACTGACCGTCAATAATGAATAAATCTTTGGGAAGATCAACAACTGCTTCCGGATCAACTTCGCCATAAGCTTCATCGGCTGTGAGTGTCATTTCGAAGTCATCGCCTTGCTTTAGGCCTGTCAGATTCGACTCAAAAGCGGGGAGCATTTGTCCTATACCATAAACAAATTGTAATGGATATTCTTCAGTAGTCTGTTCAATCACTTTGCCATCTTTACCTTCTGCCCTGAGAACATAACTGAGGGTCACCATTTTATTAACAGAAATATTCATTTTGTGTTTTTTAAATTAATAAGTGTTCGCAAATTTAACTAATTTGCCTTCAGTAACAATTTTAAGTTGGAATAGTTCACTACATTTCATCCTTTATTAATGCAGACCTATGGTGGCAGAATTATCGGATAACACTAAAAAAAAATGAATCTTTTTTGTTTATTAATTGTTTATGCTGTATAATTGCAATGAATTTTCAAAAGACAATTCATACACACGACTCATTTCCGATAAAAATTATAATCAATAAAATCTTTATAATTGCCTTGTAGTCAATGTCAGGCAAAAACATTAATATGATATGTACGATATTATCGAATTGAACCAAAAGTTGGTAACCGATCTCAGGGAGATCGCAAAAGAACTTCAGATCAAGAAAGCAGAAAAACTTAAAAAGCAGGAACTCGTTTATAAAATTCTTGACACTCAGGCAATTCTGGCATCTGAAAGCAAAACCAAGCAAAACAAGCCAACACCTCAAAAGCCACAGGATATTCCTCCTGCTGAAATGCCCCAAGAGAAAGAATCCGCATTCAAACGCAAAAGGCTTAGGATTACCCATATTAAAGAAGAGAAGGTCCAAATAGTTTCAAAAGAATCTCCTAAACCGGAACCTGATAAAAATACAGAAGAAATTACCGCCAAACCCGATCTATTCTCACCCAAATCGGATTCCCCTGATGAAAAAAAGAATGAACCAAAAAACATTCTTCCATTTAGCAGAAGACCAGAAAACGATAATCGACTACGAAAAAACTTCAATCAGCCCAATGACCGGGAAGACGACAAAAACAACGGAGCTTCAATTCAGGAAAAGAGAGATAAACCGAGAGAGTGGAATGGCCCTCGGGATAAAAACGAACGCAATTTTGAACGATTTAATCAAAATCAGGGACCCAAAAAAGATCAACGGGATAATCAACCGACACCGCAGCCAGAGAAAAGCTATCAGCGACCGGATGAACGTCCATTGATTGTCAAAGCAGAACCTGAAACAGAAATTTCTGACGAAAAAATTGATACTCCAGTTACCGAACCAATTGAAAAGAAAATTGAAAGAGCTCCCGAGCGTCCGGTAATGGATAGGCCACAAGGAGAACAAGGTGGTTTTAACCAACAAAGACAAAACTTCAAAAAAGGACCGGAAAAAACCATTTTCGATTTCGAAGGACTGATCACCAACTCTGGCGTATTGGAAATTATGCAGGATGGATACGGGTTCCTCCGTTCATCGGATTATAACTATCTGAATTCACCTGATGATATATATGTTTCTCAGTCGCAGATTAAACTGTTTGGTCTAAAAACAGGAGATACGGTTAAAGGAACCATCAGGCCTCCCAAAGAAGGGGAGAAGTATTTTCCATTAATCAAAGTGCTGGAAATTAACGGCAGGGCACCTGAGTATGTTCGCGACCGGGTTCCGTTCGATCATCTAACCCCACTTTTTCCAAATGAAAAGTTCAATTTGTGTGATAAAGGAAATGCTTCGTTATCGGTACGAATTGTCGACATTTTTGCGCCCATTGGGAAAGGCCAGCGCGGATTAATTGTGGCTCAGCCAAAGACCGGTAAAACAGTATTGTTGAAAGATATTGCCAATGCGATTTCTGCCAATCATCCCGAAGTTTACATGATTGTTCTTTTGATCGATGAACGTCCGGAAGAGGTTACCGATATGGCCCGTAGCGTAAATGCGGAGGTTGTTTCATCTACGTTTGACGAACCGGCAGAACGACACGTGAGGGTCGCAAACATTGTTCTTGAAAAGGCTAAACGTTTAACCGAATGCGGCCACGATGTGGTTATTCTGCTTGACTCAATAACCCGTTTGGCTCGTGCTTACAACACAGTACAACCTGCATCGGGTAAGGTATTGTCGGGTGGTGTTGATGCCAATGCATTGCACAAGCCCAAACGTTTCTTTGGTGCGGCCCGTAACATTGAAGAGGGTGGTTCGCTGACGATTTTGGCTACTGCTTTGACCGAGACCGGTTCAAAAATGGATGATGTAATTTTTGAAGAGTTCAAAGGAACTGGTAATATGGAATTGCAACTTGACCGGAAACTGTCAAACAAACGAATATTCCCGGCTGTGGATGTTACGCTTTCGAGTACTCGCCGCGACGATTTACTGCTCCATAAGGCTATGCTTGATAAAATCTGGATTCTTCGTAATTACCTTGCCGATATGAATTCGGTTGAATCGATGGAATTTATCCGCGACAGGCTTTTAAAAACTGATACCAATGAAGAATTCCTCATCTCGATGAACGACTAAAATCAGAATTTATTTATACTGAATAAAACCTCCGAAACCATTGATTTCGGAGGTTTTTTCTTTGTATTATTCAAGGAGTTCGTAATCGTGCATCGAATTGTGAGGATTGATTATCTTTCGTTTTTGAAATGTTGCGGTCATACATGATGCAATAAATGTTCATTTGGTTAGTTTTTTCTGAAAAGTAGAATCGTTTTGCAGTATGGAAAATAGGAATTTTAAATATCTGGTTCTGGGCTTATTGTTATCTTTTGTATTAACAGTCGTCGCCAAAAATCCAACGAATGAGACTCTTGGATACACCATTCGTTATGGTCAGATTATAGGAGGAAAAGCATCTATTTCGACCACACACCGGGAGAAAGATGGAAAAGAGATGATCTTTTCTGAGATGAAAATGCAGAGTACCGGCAGTGCCAGTTCGATGTTTTCAATCAATAATACCTATTCCAGCTATATCGATCCGGTAACTTTTTTGCCCAGGAAAACCATCTATAAAATATCGGAACAGGATATGCAGTATGATGACGAAGTTACTTTTTTTCAGGAAGATGGCAACTTATTCAGCAATGAACTGGGATGGGATGAATTCAACGGTAAAATCCTTGATGCGGTATCAATGATCTGCAATTTCCGGTTTTCAGGGCAGCTGAATGAGATGAAGCCTGGTGAGATTTTCCAATTTTCCTATTGGGATATCAACGAGGTTTATACACTTAAAATGAGGTATTGTGGTGTCGAAGAGATTCAAACCAGCATGGGAAACTATTCCTGTTTGAAAATTGAGCCGGTACAAGTTAAAGGAAAGGATGCCGAAAAGCGGATGCCTTTTTCGGTCTGGATTACCAACAATGAACAGAAATTGCCGGTATTGATCCAGTTTAGCATGAAAGTTGGTTCAATCCGCTGCGAACTCGATTCGATAAAAGGCGAAGGGTAGAATTCGATCCTGTATTTTCTTACCCGTTTCATTTCAGGTTAACTTTACCCTATCTCAGGAATTTGTTCCTTTTGAACTCTTTGCTGTCAAACGGTTTTTTATACTTTTGCTTCACAATTTAGAAAAATACAAACGATGAATATTGCATATTCCTGGTTGAAAGAGTACATCAACATTGACCTTGCTCCGGTGAAAGTAGGGGAGATCCTTACCGGACTTGGGCTTGAAGTTGGTAGTATTGAAGAGGTTGAAACCGTCAAAGGCGGATTGAAAGGACTGGTTATTGGTGAGGTCGTCACCTGCGAAAAGCATCCCGATTCGGATCACCTGAGCAAAACAACAGTCGATGTAGGTGGCGAAGGTTTGCTCCCCATTGTGTGCGGGGCTCCCAATGTTGCTGCCGGCCAAAAGGTTGTGGTGGCTACAGTGGGCACAACCCTTTATGATGGCGATAAAGAGTTTACCATTAAAAAATCAAAGATCAGGGGCGAAGCTTCCGAAGGGATGATCTGTGCGGAGGATGAAATTGGTCTCGGAACCAGTCATGCCGGCATCATGGTTCTCGATCCTTCGGCAGTACCGGGAACTCCGGCTTCAACCTATTTCCATATCGAAAATGATTATGTCATTGAAGTTGATCTGACTCCAAACCGGATCGATGCTGGTTCCCACATTGGGGTGGCCCGCGATCTGGCTGCTTTTTTGAAACAATCACAGAATATTGAATATAAGAGACCTTCGGTGGATGCATTCAAGGTCGATAACCAGGATCGGGTGATTCCGGTAGAAATTGGAACACCGGCTGCTTGTCACCGTTATGCGGGAGTCTCCATTAGTGGGGTTGAAATTAAAGAGTCACCGGCATGGCTGAAAAACCGGCTGAAGCTGATCGGTTTAAATCCAATCAACAATGTGGTCGATGTGACCAACTATGTACTGATGGAGACCGGACAACCACTTCATGCTTTTGATGCTTCGGAAATTTCCGGGGGAAAAGTGATTGTAAAGACACTTGCCCAGGGAACAAAATTTATAACCCTCGACGGCGTTGTGCACGAATTGCATTCCGATGACCTGATGATCTGCAACGGAAATTCAGAACCTATGTGCATTGGCGGGGTTTTTGGCGGTGAAAAATCGGGCGTAAAAGATACAACCACCACGGTCTTCCTCGAAAGTGCGTGGTTCGATTCGGTATATATCCGTAAAACAGCCCGTCGTCATGGACTGAATACCGATGCTTCGTTCCGTTTTGAACGCGGAACCGATCCCGATGGAGTGATTTATGCACTTAAAAGGGCTGCCTTGTTGATCCAGGAGACTGCTGGTGGCAAAATATCTTCCGACATTGTCGACATCTATCCGGAGCCTGCAAAAGCTTTCGAAGTCGAACTGAACCTGAAAAATGTGTCGCGCCTGATTGGTCTTGAGATTCCGGTTGAAACCATCAAAAACATACTTACTTCGCTCGAAGTTGAAATTATAGCCGAAAACGGAGATCAGTTTTCTCTGAAGGTTCCGCCATACCGCGTGGATGTGCAGCGTGAAGCCGATGTAATCGAGGATATCCTGAGGGTTTATGGTTACAACAATGTTCATCCCGGAAGAACAGTACATTCCAATCTTCAGTTTTCACAGGGAGTCGACAAGGAGAAAATCAAAAACATGGTTTCCGACTTGTTGGTTTCAAATGGGTTCAACGAAATCTGGTCGAATTCGCTGACCAAATCGTCCTACTATGACAACCTGGAGACCTTTAAGGCTGAAAATACGGTGATGATATACAATCCGCTGAGCCAGGATTTGAATGCTATGCGTCAGTCGTTGCTGTTCGGCGGATTGGAAGCCATTTTGCGAAATACCAACTTCGGTAATCCCGATTTAAAACTTTTTGAATTTGGGAATACCTATTTCTTTAAAAATAAAGAAAGCCTGAAAGCGACTGCTGAAAATTACTACGAAGAGATGCATTTATGCCTCTTTGTTACCGGTAAAAAAGGTGGCGAAAACTGGATTACACCTGCAGGAAACAGCTCTTTTTATGAGTTGAAAAGTTATGTAACTGCCGTGTTGAAGAAATTAGGGATCAATATTGAAAAATTGAAGACCGAGTCGGTTAAAAACGATATCATTGAAGAAGGGTTGGCTTATCGCCGTGGCGATGGGAAGACGTTTGCTGAGTTTGGCTTTGTCAGTGGTTCTCTTTTGAAAAAGGCAGAAATTGATAACGATGTATACTATGCCGATTTCAACTGGGATTTTGTACTTCAACAGGCTGCCAATGTGAAATTCAATTACACCGAGTTGCCGAAATTCCCTGCGGTTCGTCGCGACCTGGCTTTGCTGGTCGATGAGTCGGTCACCTTCACCAAATTAAAAGAGGTGGCAAAGAAGACTGAAAAGAGCCTTTTGCGCGAAGTGGATGTTTTCGATGTGTACAAAGGCGATAAATTACCAGCTGGTAAAAAGTCTTATGCCCTTAGTTTTATCCTTCGCGACGATGAGAAAACACTCAATGAACAGGTGATTGAACGTACGATGAACCGTTTGATCGGGATGTTTGAAAAAGAATTAGGAGCAAAACTGAGATAGTATTTTTTTTCTATATTTTTTAAAAGATGGAATAAGAGCACCTGACGGGCTTTTATTCCATTTTTTTTATGGAGCATCGGCTAAGTCCATTTTTAGCCGTAATTTCAGGTACTAAAAACGGTTGGGTGAGAAATAATGTACAACTAAGTGCTTGTCTTCAAATTATCAACAAAATTATTTGCTATTTTTTCAAAGCGAGCGATTGGTTAAAAGTGCAAGTTTTTTAAACATACGATATGGCAGTAGTTCGATAATTTGGATTATTTCATTCATTGAATAATCGTCAGGGCTTTGTTCCCTGTAAATCGGATAAACCATATACAATGAAAAATATAAAACCTATACCATTATTAATAGCAGCTTTTATTTGTTCAACGGTTATTTCATGCAACCCTGCTCAGGAAAAGAGAATCAAAACCGGAGACCGGGATAAAGTTGATTATAAGGTTTTGCCGTTTGAATTGACCGATGTTAAATTACTCGATGGACCATTCAAACATGCTACCGAATTGGATGAAAAGACCTTACTGAATTACCAACCCGATCGGTTGCTGGCAAATTTCAGAAAAGAAGCTGGTTTGCAATCCAACGCTGAACACTATGGTGGATGGGAAGGCAATACCATTTCGGGTCATACGCTCGGACATTATCTGAACGCCCTTTCCATGATGTACCAAACAACCGGTAAAAAGGAGTTTCTTGATCGTGTAAATTACATTGTCGATCAGTTGGATGAATGCCAGAAAGCTACAGGTAATGGCTATATCGGTGCATTTCACGATGGAAAACGAATTTTTGAAGAAGAAATCGCCAAAGGGAATATCCGCTCTCAGGGCTTTAATCTGAATGGTCTTTGGTCTCCGATTTATACCATGCACAAAGTGATGGATGGTTTGTACCATGCTTATCATTATTGTGGAAATGAAAAGGCACTTCAGGTTGAAATGCGTTTTGCCGACTGGCTTGGTGGCATTATGAAGAATCTGAGCGATGAGCAGGTTCAGCAGGTGCTTAACTGTGAATTTGGAGGGGTTAACGAAGCGCTGGCCGAGTTGTATGCAGCTACTGGTGACGAGAAATACCTGAATTTGGCGAAGGTGTTTTATCACAAAGATATTCTAAATCCGCTGGCACAAGGCGTTGATATTCTTTCAGGGAAACATGCTAATACCCAGTTCCCTAAATTGATCGGGCTGGCACGGATTTATGAACTTACCGGAAATGAGATGGATCGAAAAACGACTGAATTTTTTTGGAACCGGGTTGTTCATCACCACTCGTATGTTACCGGGGGAAATGGCGATCACGAGTATTTTGGGCCTGCTGATTCACTAAACGACCGTTTAAGTAACGAAACAACCGAGACCTGCAATGTTTATAACATGCTGAAACTTTCAGAACATCTTTTTGAGTGGGCTGGAACGCCCGATGTGGCCGATTTTTATGAACGGGCTCTTTTCAACCAGATCCTCTCATCTCAGAATCCGGTCGACGGGAGAGTTATTTACAATCTTTCGCTCGAAATGGGTGGGCATAAGGAGTATCAGGATCCGGAATGGTTTACCTGCTGTATTGGCACCGGGATGGAGAATCATTCAAAATATGGAAAAAATATTTACTATCACAACAACGAAGCGCTTTATGTAACTCAGTTTATCGCTTCAGAACTGAATTGGAAGGATAAAGGGGTTAAGATAATTCAGCAGACCAGTTACCCCGAAGAACAGAGTACTTCACTTACCATTGAATGTTCCCAACCGGAGAAATTTTTGTTGAAAGTTCGATATCCTTCATGGGCACAGAAAGGAATGTCGGTTTTGGTTAATGGGAAAAAACGGAACTTGGATGCCCAGCCGGGAAGTTTTGTGATCGTTGGTGAAAAATGGGAAAATGGCGACAAAGTAGAGATCAAACTTCCGTTTTCGCTCCGGCTTGAGTCGATGCCCGATAATGCCAGCAGGGTGGCTGTATTCTATGGTCCACTGGTGCTGGCCGGAGATCTTGGCCCGGAAATGGGCGATTCGACCCACGATCCCATGTATGTTCCAATCATCATGACCAAAGACCAAAATCCGGAAAACTGGATTGTTCCGGTTACAGGTGAAGTTAATACATTCAAAACATCGAATGTAGGTAAACCACGCGATGTGGTATTAAAACCTTTCTATCAATATTACAACCGCGATTATTCCATTTATTGGGATATGTACAGTGCCGAAGAATGGAGCAACTATCAAACGCAATATCAGGCCGAACAGGCAAAAAGAAAAGAGCTGGAATCCCGGACAATCGATGTTTTCCGTATGGGAGAAATGCAGCCCGAGAGAGACCACCAGTTTCGCGATGATAAATCGTGGGTTGGCGAGCATAAAACAAAAAAGTTTCGTGAAGTTGAGAGGAATGGGTCTATGTCTTTTCGAATGAATGTTTTAAAAGATAAGCCAGTGTCACTTGTGTTGGAATATTGGGGCGGTTTTTCAGGAATGAAAACCTTTGATATTCTGGTGGAAGGACAAGTTATTGCGACTCAGGATTTGGATAAGATTACCGGAAGCAAATTCGTATACGTAACCTATGACCTGCCCGATGAACTGATTCAGAATAAAAAAGCTATTGAAGTAAAAATTGTACCCAAAAAAGGTCATCGGGCCGGACCTGTTTTTACGGCCATGACCATCAAACACTAATACATTTACTTATAGATCAGATTAATATGAAAAAAAATTATAAAGAATACATTTTACTTTTTGCATTTTTCTTTTTGGGCACGTTGGTGTCGATGGCACAGGAAAACATTGCATCGAAGGCAAGTGCCCTTAAAACTTCTTTTGTTTCGACCTGGGAAACACTGAGTGCAATCAACGATGGTTATGAGCCACAGAGTTCAACCGACAAAGGACCGGGAGCCTATGGTAACTGGAATTATTCCGATCATTTTAATGAATGGAACTGGGTGGAATACGATTTTGCCGATTATTATCTTATTTCAAAGTCAGAAGTTTACTGGTGGACCGATGGTGGAGGCATTCAAATCCCTTATGATACCTATGTAACCTGTTATAATATCTACACCGGTAAATGGGAAACACCAGCCAATGTAACCGGAAATGGTGTTCTGGCCGATCAATACAACGTGACGACCTTTTCTCCTTTTTTGACGAACAAAATCAGGGTTTACTGCATCAGTACTATTGCGCAGGGAATTCTGGAATGGAAAGTTTACGGTGAACAACAGGATAATATCCCCTCAAAATCTACGGCAACTCTTTCTGGCAGTTTAACCAAAGGTTCTGAAAGCCAACTAATGCTGGTTGCTAAAGATGGATCGGGAAAGCCGGTTAAGGGCTATTCTTTTCATGTAAATCTACAAATCCTGAATGCAATTACCGATACACAGGAAGAATATATTGTTGATGGAAAATTGGTTACATCCGATTCATCGTCGATTACTTCAACAGCCACCGATTCAACCGGAACATCGGTTGTTTCATTGTCACTTCCTTCAACAATCGATCCAAACGATGGTATCGAAATTTCAGTTTGTTTAAATAATGGCTTTACGGTGGTTTCAGAGTATTCCTATTATGAACCGGGTTTGGTTCCTCCTGTATTGGTTGCCGATGATAGTGAAAATACAGTAGACCATTCCATTGCTATCACTTTTGAAGATGATCAGACATGGCGCGAAAAGATTACCACAGTGAAGGTTGAAGGAGAGTCGTTAACTTCTGCTGATTATGAGTTGTCAGAAGGAATACTCGTTTTGAAACCATCATCGGGTAATGCACTTCTTACTAAAGCTGGTGTAAAAGAGATTGAAGTGGATGCGCTAGGTTATGAGTCTGTAACCCTCTCACAAACAATAGATGCTGGTGTAATAAGTTATGAAAATTCGTTTGTTAGCGACACTAAAATATATTCTCCTTCAACGACGAAGATTTCCGTTTATGCTTACGATGCTTATAAAAATCCAATTGAAGGTTATTCTTTCCGGTATGATGTTGAAGTTGTAAATAGCGATAAGACCAACGACGAAGAATATGTGGTTGAAGGTTCGAAAACAAGTGCCAGTACTTCGGGAAATGTGCTTTCTGCCACCGATTCAACCGGAAAAACAACATTGACCGTAATCGTTCCTGAAACGGTTGATGTAAATGACGGAATTGTTTTCCAGTTAAAGAGTAGAGATAACCTCTCGGCTATTGGCAGGAAAAAGGGCTATATCCATTCAGCAAAAGACAAAGTAGTATATATCCCGTCAGAATTGAAGAAACACAAGGAATTTAGCTGGAACCAAACAGCCCAGACTGATAATTTTGCCGCTTTTTGGGGCTCTAAAACGGGAAGTGATCCGTTGCATCCGTTGGATGGCTCAAGTTTCGATCCGTATGAGATCCTTGAAGGCCTTGAAAGCTATTATTCGTTTTATGTCGATTCCATGAAGTTTATTCTGAATCCCGACTCGTTGAACATGGGCAAATACAAATTTGTCGTTATCTTTTTCGATACCTGGAATTCGGGTTATACCAGTACGGGATCGGCTTATGGTGGCTCTGTCGATGGTGTCATTGGTGCTATGTGGATGTCTCCAATAACCGGCTTTGTGGTTGCCCACGAATTTGGTCATGCCTGTCAGGCAATGATCCCCATTCAATATCCCGGAAAAGGTTTCAAAAACAAAGATGATGGCCATCAGGTAGGTATGTATTGGGAAGCATGTGCCAATTATATGGCTTATCTGTCGACTGGTTCTACAGGAAATATGATTACTCCGCTCTTTATGAATACTTCGATGCTTCAATATTTGAGCACCATCGACTCCCGTCAGTACGAATCGGTGTATGTTCCTTCATACATCATCGATAAATTTGGAATTGAAGCGCTGGGAAAACAGTGGAGGTCCGCCGATGTAGGCGACAATCCTTTCGATGCCATGATGAAAGGGCTGGGAATGACCCGTGAAGAAATGCGTCGTGAAGCAGGGTTTTGGGCGATGCACAATGTAACCTGGGATTATTCAATTGGCAATTTGGTGAAAAGTGTGTTGAATAGTCAGGATCCGTCAGCTGTTTGCCGGAAATATACTTACCTCCAGAAAGTGGAAGGTGAAACTGGTTCTTATATTGTTCCGTGCGAAATGGCACCCGCTGATTATGGCTACAATATTATTCCAATATTCCCGAATAATGGAGCAACCTCAATTACCGCAGAGCTAACCGGATTTGACAATACCCCTTCGGGTGGCGGAGGCTGGAGTTATGGCTTTGTCGCAGTTGATGCCGAAGGAAAACCTCGCTATGGCAATGTCGCTCTCGAAACCGATGGTCAGGCAACACTTTCCATCGAACCAACCGACTCCTTGTTTTATCTGGTTGTAACCGGAACACCGGTAAAGACCAATACCTATGCATGGACACCCAACTGGGTAAAAGAATACCGGTTCCCTTATTCACTTCAGTTTGAAAATGCACTTCCTGCAGGTGATAAAGATGGATACAATTCTCAGAAAAACAGCGTTACAGGGGCACCACATTCCAATGGAGGAGGTTGGGTGGCTTCTACTGCGACAGTAGCATCTACTGCCTACGTCGGACCGAATGCCCAGGTGCTGGGAAAGGCTAAGGTAAGTGGTAATGCCCGTGTTGAGGATTATGCTGTTGTACAAGGTTCTTCGCAGGTGAAAGATGATGCGGTTGTCCGGGATAATGCCATAGTTGGAAATACAGCTGTTGTAAGCAACAATGCTCTGATTGAAAAAGCTGCCCGGGTATATGGAGGTAAAATTTCAGGGAATGGCGTGGTGACCGGTAGTGCCGTTGCTTTTAATTGTAATATTTCGGCTAATGCGGTTTTGAAGGATATTGCCTGGGTTTCAAAATTGACGTTATCTGGTACAGCAATCGTGGGAGGCGACATGTTGAGTTTTGCTACCTGTTCGGAGGGAGTCTATTTAAGCGAAAATCAGTTGAAGTGTAATAGTTCGTTATGGAACGATAATTTTACGTTGGATATCAATCAAGTAGTCGAAGAATATTATTATCCGTTTGGTGATATTCCTCAATTTCCCGATAATGTACAGGCCCATGCGCTGAATGGTTCGTCGGTTGTGCTATCGTGGGATGAGGCGTTGGATAATGAAAAGATCATCAATTACATTGTCTTTCAGAATGGGAAGGCAATTCACCTGGCAACCGGTACTTCCGATACTATTACTGGTCTGAAACCTGAAACTTCCTACACATTTTCATTACGGGCCCGCGACAATGCCGGGAATATATCGGAGAAAAGTGAAGAAGTAAAAATAACCACTCCTGTTTCTGCTTCTCGATGGTCTGATAATCCATTTGATTTTTCCATTATGCCCAATCCGGTGACCGAACGTTTTGCAATTGATGTTACAGGTGCTCAAAATGCACAGCTGACTATCATTAATTTAGTGGGAGAAGAGGTTTATCAAACACCGGTAGAAGGTACGCTCTCGCTCGATAAGAATTGTGTTCAAAAGAGTGGAATCTATTTTGTGACGGTCAAAAATGGCGAAAGAACGATAACGAAGAAATTAGTTGTTCGATAAATATGAATATCATGGGGAATAAACTTTTTGTATTGGTACTGTTCTGCAGTTTTCTGTTTCCTTTTCCCGGTTTTACCGAAAGCGGATTGAAAGATCAGGGAAATGGAAATCCGTTGGTTCCCGGTTATTTTGCCGACCCGACAATAAAAAAGTTTGGAAACACTTTCTATCTCTATGCGACTACCGATGGGGTTAAGCTGGCATCAGGTCAACCTACGGTGTGGATCAGCAAGGACTTTGTAAACTGGTACAACTACGAGCTCGATATCAAAGTTCCCGACGGACTTACTAATTGCTGGGCTCCCGATGTAATTCACACCGCCGATGGGAAATATATATACCTGATGGGCAACTGCGAGTTCGGTTGCAATATTTATGGTTATGTTTCCGGTTCCCCCATGGGGCCCTGGACTCCGGTCAATAACGGAGAACCAATTATCCCTGTGGGTACCGGCAAGAAGGATCTTCCGGCACTCGATGCCCAGTTTCTGGTCGATGACGACGGAGCTGTTTATGCATACTTTGGCACCTGGTGTACTTCGTTTGGAGGGGTAGGATGGGCTAAACTGAACCCTCAGTGCTGGACTGTTGAAAAACAGGGATTTATACCTATTGCCGAGCTTCCCAAAGCATTTGAAGCTTGTTATCCGATGAAACGGAATGGAAAATACATCTTGATGTACTCGTCGGGCGACTGCCGTTTAAGCAGCTATGCAGTCCATTATGCCTGGGCTGATACACCAACCGGATCATTTCATTATGGCGCCAATAATCCAGTTTTGAGCAGCAATGCCGATGGAACGGTCGATAGCCCTGGTCATCATTCGGTTATTGAAGTGGATGGGCAATATTACATTATTTATCACCGTCACGATAATCCGCACAGTTCGGGTGGCATGTTCCGTCAGGTTTGTGCCGATAAGCTGGTTTTTGCCAACGATACAACCATTGAAAAAGTAATTCCTACCCATACCGGAATTGGTTTGTTGGGAAAAGATCAGGTTCCGTATAAGAATCTTGCATTGGGAGTTAAAGCTTCGGCTTCCTCTTTTTACAAAATGAAAGCTGAACCCAATCATTTTTCACCCAAAGGAATTGATTACGAATACACGCCTTCGCTGGCTGTTGATGATAACAACGGAACACTTTGGAAAGCATCTTCCGGCAGATTGCCCCAATCGCTGGTAATTGATCTTGGCAAAACCGTTGAGGTGAAGCGGATTGAAACTCAGTTTGAACATGCAGAATTCTATTATCAGTACAAACTTGAAATTTCAACTGACAGTATTCACTGGCAGTTGTTTGCCGACCGTACAGACAATCGCAGAAGCGGTTCTCCGATGATCGATGATCACAATCTTCCGGCCCGATTTATCCGGTTGTCCATTACTGGAACAGAAAAACCAGGGCTCTATGCGGCGGTATGGAACATCAAAGTCTATGATTCTTTGTTTGATGTTCCCTCATTTCAAAATAAGGAAGTGACCAATGAAACAGATAATGTTCGTTCTGAAAGCAGGCTGGTCAATTTGAATGTAGCGAAACGAAAGGTCGGAACAACACTGAGAGGTGCTAAAAACAAGGGAACACTTGGCGGAACTTTTGAGTCAATAGGAAATCCGGTAGTGGTTTCTGTCAATCAGGTAAAAGCCATTCAGTTTGATGGAAATTCCGAGCTAAAATTATCGGTTAAAGCGCCTTCTTCATTGGAATGGAATTCGGCTTTTACCGCCTCAGCCTGGGTTCTTAATCCGGAGATTGGCGACGGTGAATGCCTGATGGTTTGGAATTCGCGCGATAACATGCTTATGGGATCCTATGCGGCTATGGGATATGGGAAGGAAAATTACGGTGCTGTTGCCCATGGCGATGGATATATCGATATCCCGTTCAGGAAACTTCCTGAAGCAGGGAAGTGGCATCACCTTGCTGTGTCGTTCGATGGTATGATAGAGAATATTTATGTGGATGGAAAGCTTGACTCGCAGCTTCCACTGAATCTTTTTGTGCAAAACGACACCATTCGCATCGGTGCGTCGGGTGAACCATCTGAAAACTTTTCAGGCTATATAGCTAACATTCAATTGTTTGATTATTCAATGGATGCTGCAGGAATAGAAAAATTGTTGAAAGAAACCCAGCCCGGAGCGTTAAATAAGAAGTAGGAAAATTTTAATGCAAAATAGATCTAAACAGATGATGACAATGAAGAGAAATGTGATATCAATTGCTTTAGCCGAAATGGTTGTGGCAACCTCGTTGTTGTGTATGATTGGCTGTACTTCGAAGCCAATTGCCGACAGTAGTGCCATCGAACCGGTTCCGTTTACATCCGTGAAGCTGACCGATCCGTTTTGGGCACCTCGGATTATGACCAACCAGAAAGTGACCATCCCCATTGCCATTGAGCAATCGACGGTAAGCGGGCGTATCAAAAACTTCGAAATCGCCGGAGGAAAGTGCAAAGGAAAATTCTGTTCCGAATATCCTTTCGACGATTCCGACATCTACAAAATTATTGAAGCAGCCAGCTATTCCATCATGTCAAATCCAGACCCGAAACTTGAGGCGATCGTCGATTCGCTGATTGATAAAGTTGGAAAGGCGCAGGAACCCGATGGCTATCTTTATACCATTCGTACCATCAATGGCGACGATTCGCACGACTGGATTGGAAAACGGTGGGAGAAAGAGCACATACTCAGTCACGAAACCTATAATTTGGGGCATCTTTTTGAAGCTGCAGCCGCTCATTATCAGGCAACAGGAAAACGCACCCTGCTTGATGTAGCCATTAAAGCAGCCGATTTGCTCGACCATGTGTATGGTTGGGGAAAACGGGAAGATTTCACAGGCCATCAGGAAGTTGAACTTGGGCTGGTTAAGTTGTACAATGTGACCGGTGAAAAACGTTACCTCGATTTGGCAAAATTCTTCCTCGATGTACGCGGAAAAGTTCCCGGAGGCGATGAATACAACCAATCGCAAAAACCGGTGGTTGAACAAACCGAAGCCGTTGGACATGCCGTTCGTGCTACCTATATGTATGCTGCTATGGCCGATATTGCTGCAAAATTTAAGGATGAATCCTATAACCATGCAAACCGTGCCATCTGGAACGATATGGTGGGTACGAAGATTTATGTTACCGGAGGGATTGGTGCTTCGGGCGGGAATGAGGGGTTTAGCGAAAAATACAATTTGCCCAATATGTCAGCTTATTGCGAAACCTGTGCTTCAGTTGGAATGATTATCTGGAATTACCGGATGTTTTTGGCCGATGGCGATGCAAAATATTACGATGTGCTGGAGCGTACCCTTTACAATGCCTTCCTTTCGGGAGTTTCTCTCAATGGCGACCGTTTTTTCTATCCCAATGTGCTCGAATCGATGGGGCAGCACAACCGTGGAAAATGGTTTGGTTGTGCCTGTTGCCCGCCCAATGTGGCCCGTTTGTTGCCTTCGTTGCCAGGATATGTGTATGCAAAATCAGCTTCTTCAGTGTATGTGAACCTGTTTGCCGATAATACAGCCAAATTTCCGTTCAATGGCCAAGACCTTGAGTTGATTCAAAAAACCGAATATCCCTGGAAGGGGAGTGTTGAAATCAATGTTCGTCCCGAAAAGAAAGAAAAGTTTAACCTGAAGATCCGTATTCCCGGATGGTCGGAAAACAATGCCATAACCGATAGCCTTTATGCATTCGAAAACCCTGAAAACACAAAAGTGGTAATTAAGGTAAACGGAAGTAAAGTAAATGCCGTTCGCGAAAAAGGATATGCCGTGATTACCCGTAACTGGAAAGATGGTGATCAGGTTACGATCAATTTTCCGATGGATATCCGTTATATAAAAGCTGACGACCGGGTTGTGGCTGATCGCGAGCGGGTTGCCATACAACGCGGCCCCATGGTCTATTGTGCCGAATGGCCCGATAACAACAAAGGAAATGTGCTGAGCCTGATGTTCGACAAACAGCCACCGGTTTCTTCCTCTTACGATTCAAACCTGCTGAATGGGGTGATAACCATTAAAACCAAAGCCAAACAGGTAACCCGCGGTATCGATTCTTCGTTTACCTATTCCGATCCGGTAGATGTTACCTTGATTCCTTATTATAGCTGGAATAACCGTGGTCCGGGCGAAATGATGGTTTGGTTACCTACCAGCGAAAAGAGTGTTTATCCGCAGCCAGCACCTACCATTGCCAACAAAAGTATCGTAACGGCCAGTGTGCCGTCGCCAGCTCTGAAAGTTGCGCTGACCGATCAGTATGAACCATTGAATTCAAACGATCACACCCGTCCGTTTTACCACTGGTGGCCCAAAAACAATTCGTGGGAATGGGTTCAGTATGATTTCGAAAAAGTAGAAACCGTCTCTTCTTCAAAAGTTTATTGGTTCGACGATGGCCCATGGGGAGGATGCCGCGTGCCTGCAGCCTGGGAGCTTCAATACAAGTTTGGAGATAAATGGTTACCTGTAAAAGCAAAATCGGCTTATAAAGTATCCAAAAATGGCTGGGATCAAATGGAATTCGAACCAGTTGCAACCACTGCCATGCGCCTGAGGGTTAAATTACCCGAAAAATTTTCAACAGGCATTCACGAATGGTCTGTTCAATAGTGGATTATGTACATAAAAATATAGTAAGAAGTCAAAATTCCTTGTGTTTTTTGAGTAAAAAAAATGTTATGAAGAAAAGAAATCTGTTTTTTAACCTTGCCTTGATGTCTTTGTTCATCTTTTCCGGTGGATATTCCTCGATGGCACAAACAAATCTGGCATTGACAGCGACTGTTTCCACCTCGTACGTTTCGAGTTGGGAAACACTGGATGCAGTAAAGGACAATTACCAGCCGTCGAGTTCCTCGGACAAAGGTTCTGGAGCTTATGGCAACTGGAAAGGTGCTAGTTATTACAACACATGGGAATGGGTTGAGTATTCATTTACCCGAAAGAATAAGATTGATTCGGTTCGCGTTTACTGGTGGACCGATCAAAGTGATCCTAATTCGGCTGCAGGAATTCAAATCCCTTATGAGGCTTATGTCGAATACGGCGATTGTGGCTCGTTGCAAAAAGCTGGCAATATTGGGGTCGAAAGAAATAAGTACAATACATTGGTTATTAACAAGGAAGCTTTTAAGGTACGTGTTAATATGATCAGTACGGCTGCTACCGGGATTCTCGAATTTCAGGTTTTTGGTTCTCTCGGAGAAGAGACTGGATTAATCCCTTATATTCAAGTCAATGAACAATCATCGCAACAGATCAGTCAGGTAACTGTAAAGTTTGGAGATAAGCTTGTTCTGAGTAACGGATTAGCCAATTTAAGCGGAGGGAGTTGGAGCTGGAGTGGCCCCAAAGGTTTTTCATCAACCGATAGTGTATTAACGCTAAATAACATTCAACAAGCTCAGATCGGGAAATACACGGCGACCTATACAACACAATGTGGCCTTGCTTCAAAACAGAGCTTTGTCGTTCTGGTCGCTTCTTCAACGAGTAGTAACTATACTTGGTCAAAATATTCGCCTAAGCTGATCTACGATTTCCGTCAGGATTACCCCGACTTTGGTGAACCGACCAAAGATCTGGAAGATTGCAACGGTGTGGCTGGAACCCAACATTCGAAGTGGTGGATCTTTAAGTGGGGCAAGAACCGTCGTTCGGAAGTTACCGATACCGCTATTTCGTTGTTATTGCAACGTATGGATAAAGATTTTACCTATTTCCGCGATAGTATGAACTGGCCACCAGATAAACGGGCTAAAAACGGATATTATAGTGCGATTTACCTCTATGGCTCTGGGCTTTGCACCGACAATGAAGATACAACAGCGTTGGGCGGATGGCAGGGGTCAATCTCTTATAAAGGTCAAGACTGGCCAATGGTATTGGCTTCGTATTATCCGGTCTCTAGTTTCGACCCGAATTGTACCTATTCTTCTTCAGATATCTCTTATCAAACCGGTGCAATGGTTCACGAAGGAATCCATTCGGTTCTGGCCGATATGCCAGGCTGCAAAGATGCCTGCTGGTTTCAGGAAGGTGGAAATACTTGGTTGCAACAGGAGATGACAGCTCGTCAGTCGGGTGATTATAGCTCGATGGGATATCTGAATGGAGCTCCTTTTCTTGCTCCGTTTATGCCAATTGAATGCTATAGCGGTTGGTTACAGGATAACTCGTTTGGCGGTCCTTGTGCCGAAGGAGAAGTGAATAAAACGAATAGTAGTGGTTCACAAATATGTACATGGAGGAATTATTTGGGAGGGACACAATATGGAAATGGGTTTCCGGTCTTCTTAGGACAAACCCTGGGCGATGCCAGTATCCCCTGGATTTGGCAATATTGCACAGGCCGTGTGCTGGAAGGTTTGGCCGATACACTTGGCGAAAATCAAATCCGCCGGTTGATTACCGAATACCGTGCAAAACAGGCAACCGTCGACATGGGAAAATGGTCTGGTGCTGTACGGAAATTACTCGATAGCTATATCAATACAAAAATTGCATCCGAGTGGACACCAACATGGTTAAATCCAGATGTTTGGTATGGAACTCCGTATGCCCGAACAACCCTGGACAGCACCGGAACATTAACACCGGAATACCGTACGACTCCGGGTTGGTCAGGCGCTAACCAGATTCCTCTGATTGTAAAAGGTGACTCCGTTTCGGTGAAATTCAAACCAATTGGTGAAAATATGAAATGTCAGATCTGCTACCGCGATATTCTAGGAAATGCTGTTTATGGAGCTCCTGTTGATAGCGGGCTTTGCGCTGTTTCGCTGGCAATTCCACCGGCCAACGATGTCGTTATTGCAGTTGTCTCCAACACCGATTTTGTTTTTGAAGGCGCTGAAACGGGTAAAAAACATTTTGACTATCGTCTTCAGATTGACACCAATCTGGTGACCCCGGCTCATACTCAGAAACGCTGGTATGCCTGGGATCAGGATCCTGCCAGTGATGTGACACCCGAACTGGCCGCTATCTCAAACCCCGATACGTTGGCTCCGCTGGACATTAACCTGGCGTTGAATACGATTTCCGAATCGGACAAAATAAATACAACAGTCGGGACATTATCGACGGTCGATCCCAATGATGTTACCTTGCAGGAATATACACTGGTATCCGGCGAAGGCGATACCGACAATGCATCCTTTAAAATCAGCAGCAAAAATCTGAAGATAAAGAGACTGCTCGATTACGAAACCAAACCAGTTTATTCTATACGGGTTCGAAGTACCAATTTGACCGATAAATATGTAGAAAAATCGTTTACAATTCCGGTGAACGATGTTGTCGAGACTTCGGTTACCGATAAGTTTTTGAATAGCAAAGATGTAATGGTTTATCCAAATCCGGTGAATCAGTCAGCTACGGTGAAACTTTTGAACAATGAAACGATTCAGCAAATTGAAATTGTTAATTTAACGGGGGCAACGGTGCGGACAATCAGCAACATCAATGCCGGTGAATATACCATTAACAAAGAGAATTTGGCAAATGGGATATACTACCTGAAAGTGAACTCCTCAGAGAATTACGTTGTTAAAGTAATATTTCAATAACGGTTGTTTATATTTGTTTATTTCGAAAGCTTTGGTCTCAAAAGATCAAAGCTTTTTTTATATGCACCGTGCATGTAAATCACCAGGGAGGAAAACTATTTTAGTTTATTCCAAATCTGTTTCTTTATCCCGGAAAACAGGTGGTAAGGTTTTTTTAATCTCCGACTGTGGAAGTTGTAAAGGAATTGGATGCCCGTTCTTGTTTCGGAAAATATCGAGTTTGTTGATTGGTCGTTCAGCACCTCTCCATTTAAAATCGGGTAACTGACTATCGGGTGAAACCTGAGACATTAGCGGGCTCAATGTTCCAACCGGAGTTTTAATAAAACTGATCCGATTAATCCGGTTTTGATTCAGATATAAAATAATGTTGCTGCTTTCAGCTTTATTCATTCCTACATAGCTCTTTTTATCGGCAGGATAGTAGATCGACTGCCCATTCCCGCTGACGTTAATTTGATAAAGCTTAGATCCCCGTATAAGCCCCACCATATTCTTCCCTTTAATCTGGTTGTATTTTAAAGAGTCGATTTCCTGAATGATAAACGAATTCTGATTCATCCGTACTTCACTTGGAGGAACGCTTTTGTTGATTACTTCAATATAGTCGGCTGTCAGCTGATTGTTTTCGGCCCAAAGAATTGGGTCTTGAAAGAGTTGGATGGTCGAATCTTTTGAAAAATAGGCTAACGAATCGCAGGCTCCCTGCATATCTTTTTTGAAAAAGCGAACATTGTGGAATGCAATAACCATCTTCTGGTTCAACGCTGAGGTATCGGGTTGCGTATACAAGGTGTCGGCATGTAAAAACAACGAGTCGTTATTTTGATATTGAATAAACAGGGCCGAATCGGTGATGAAAGCATTTTGAGAAAAATCGTTATAGGAAGAGTTGTTCCCGGCAATAATAATGCTGTTTTTGAAATCGTTGATGACGACATTTCCCCGGGCAATCCCATTCCCGCTAAAATCGTTATAGGAAATGTAATCTCCCTGAAGCTGGGTATCGCCTTTCCGGATAGTTGAATTTTTTAGTAATTCCGATTGTTTTTTCCGGGTATCAAACCAACCATCTTCGGAATAAAGATATGAGCTATCACCAATGATATGCGTAGGGCCAACAATGTACACAATCTCCGTTTTGGTATTGTATTTCATTGTGTCTGAATTCATCACATAATCTTTGTTGACCAATTTTACGCTATCTTTAAAGAAAAGTTCATTGTTCTGGGAATAGTATCGGCCAATAATACTGGTCAAGGTATTGGTGCTGTCGACTATTTTTCCTCCATTGTTGTAATAGCCAACCTGTTCTTTGGTGTCGAAGTCGAGTGAATCGGTTGTGAGAGTCAGTTTGGGATCTTTCAGGATCACATTTCCCCGGGCTTCGGCCATTGACAGATTTCCATTGTAATGAATCATATTGGAATACATGTGAACCGTGTCGTTGGTTATAACATGTACATTTCCAAAAGCATCAACGGAATTGGTCGTTTGGTACGACCATGCACTGTCACAAAAAAGCACCATGTTTCGATGCGAAATTTTTACATTGCCGATCAATCGTTGAGCGTCGCTGGCAACCGTCTGATCGTAGACCAAATAATCGGCTTTCTCGATGGTAATAGTCTTTTTAACTTTTTGCTGAGCCGATGATTCAATTACGCAAACCATAAAGAAGAAACATAAAAGAAGCCTGACCGATATTGTCAGGCTTTCTGATTTCTTATTCCTATATGGATGGTTCGACATGTGCAATTATTTATTTCAACAATTGGCTGATAATCTCTTCCACGGAAATATTTTCGGCTTCGGCTTTATAATTTTTAATAATACGATGACGGAGAATCGAAACGGCAACAGCCTTCACATCATCAATGTCGGGAGAATAGCGTCCGTTTAATGCGGCGTGGGTTTTAGCACCCAAAACCAAATATTGTGAGGCCCTTGGACCAGCTCCCCATTTCAGGTAATTTTTGGAAACAGCAGGCGCACCCGGAGCATTGGGACGGGTTTTGGCAGCCAAATTCACCGCATATTTCAATACGTTATCATTGATAGGCACTTTGCGAATGATATTCTGGAAATCGAGAATCTCATTTTTCTCAATAACGGTTTTCAAATTGAATTCCAACCCGGATGTTGTATTTCGCACAATGGTCAATTCATCTTCAAAGCTGGGATAATCGAGCCATAATGAAAACATAAACCGGTCGAGCTGAGCCTCGGGCAGAGGATAGGTACCTTCCTGTTCAATCGGGTTTTGTGTGGCAAGTACAAAAAATGGATGATCGAGCTTAAATTGTTGGCCGGAAGCCGTTACCGTTTTTTCCTGCATGGCTTCGAGCAGTGCCGATTGCGTTTTAGGTGGTGTACGGTTAATTTCATCCGCTAAAATAATATTGGCAAAAATTGGCCCCTTAACGAATTTAAACTCTTTGCTCGAATCGAGAATCTCTGTTCCAATGATATCGGATGGCATCAGGTCTGGGGTGAACTGAATACGGTTGTATTCCAATCCAAGAACCTTTGCAATGGTATTCACCAGCAAAGTTTTGGCCAGGCCTGGTACGCCAACCAGCAGACAGTGCCCCTGGCTGAAAATTGAAATCAATACTTGTCGGATGATCTCATCCTGCCCATATACAACTTTCGATATTTCACTTAGCAACTCCTCATTCTTTTTGTACAATGAGTCTATTGCTTCTTTGTCACTATTGTATTTCATTGAATAGATATTTCAGATAAAACTTTTTTGTTCCCGGAAAGTTATACTCCTCCCAAACTTTTCCGATCCAAAAATAGGGCAATCGATGAAATTATCAGACTATTTGATCCAGTTTTTATACTTAAAGTCGCAATTCTGGTAGGTTTCGTCAATGCGAATGTACGTTTTCGACTGTCGCTTTGAGATCCAATCCTGTATCAAATCGTTCTTCTTTTTTTCAAGAAACCGATCACTGATCAACTGATAATCTTCGGTAATATTGGCCTTATGAGCGGGAGTTTTATTAATGAGCTTAACAATTTCGATCACATCCCGGCCTTTGTCATCGGTGGCAAAGAATGGTTTTGAGATCTCGTTAATTTCAAGATTGGTTAAAACCTTAGAAACTTCAGGAGGTAACATTTCCACCTCAAATTTTGTAGACATATCCTGAGGGTTAATGACCATACCGCCGCCATTTCTCGAATTTTTATCCGTCGAAAAGCGGAATGCTGCTTCTTCAAAAGACAATTTCCCTTTACGGATACAATCGGCAATACTATCCAGCTTATTGGCCAACTTTTCTTTTTCTTCAATTTTCACTTCCGGTTTTAAAAGGATGTGTTTACACCTGATTTTATCACCCATCCGGTCGGTCATTTGGATGATGTGATATCCGGCTTCGCTTTTAACCACATTGGATATTTGTCCCGGTTTTAAAGCGAAAGCTGCAGCCGAAAAGGCCGGATCCATAGTTGCCTTGCCAAAATAGCCTAAATCGCCTCCAGATTTTGCACTGGGACATTCGGAATAAAGAACCGCAAACATGGAAAAATTTTCCCCGTTTTCAACCCTTCTTTTAATATCTCTCAGCTTGTCTTTGATTGCATTTTCTTCGGCTTCACTCACCGTGGGGACAATGGATATTTGAGCGTACTCGTATTGAGCATTGATGGTTGGTATCTGATCTTCCGGTATATTTTTAAAGAAATATCGAACTTCCGAAGGTGTCACCGTTGCTTTTTCGATGATTTTATTTTTCATCTGTGAGCTTAAAAGCTCATTGTTGATGATATCTTTCAATTCAGATTTTAACTGAACGATTGGTTTCTTAAAATAATTTTCAACCTCTTTCTCAGACCCCAGGTGCTGAATGAAGTATTGGATTCTTGCATCAAGCTGCTGATTGATCTGGTTATCGGTAACAATAATCAGGGTGTCGAGCTGTGCTTCTGCAACCATCAGATTTTCGACCAGCAATTGTTCCAGTATTTCACACTTCATATCGCCATCGGAAGTCATTCCCTGAGCCTGGTTTTGGAGATATACTTCTTCAATATCCGATTTTAAAACAACATTACTTCCGATAACTGCAACTATTTGATCGACAGTTTTGTCTTGAGCAAAAAGAGTTCCGGAAATAATACAACACCCAATTAAAACGGCAACAAAAAATTTGTTGTTCAGCATGATAAATGTTTTATTAATTAAAGCCCTTAAAGTTATTCTATTTTAAGGCACCGTTGCATAAACTAGTCTTAAAAACTCTTAAATTACTTCCCCTTTTTCAAAGTTTTAACCTTGCGGAGCAGTGGTTCATTTACCTGAATGGAATACTTGCTTCGAAGCTGTTTGATCCATTCTTTTTCAATTACAGACTGATAATCCGAGATGTATAACCCGCGAGCTTCGTCCAGTGTTTTTGCTCCTCCATTTTTGATTGAGCCAGAAACAAATTCCAATTCTTCATTCATTTTTTCAGGTTTTTCCCCATGCCATACCAGGTAATCGATTTTGTGGTTTGAACCTTTTTCCCATCGACCTTTCACCACCACATTTTTCTTTTCGCCATGGTTATTGGCTATGGCCATTAGTGAATCGGGCGTAGTAATCCCTTCTTCGATCGACTTCTCGATCAGTTTCCTTGAATCCTGATCCACACACGTAATTAAAAGTCCATCAAAGTGTTCACCAAACTCGTATCGTCCTTTATTTTGTTCATAGTATTTTTCAAGGCCTACGGAATCTTCAACAGCTTTGTTCCAAACCTCTTTTTCCATGATCGAAAATAGCAGGATCCCATCGTGATATTCTTTCATCAGATACCTGAATTCGGGATATTTTTCTTCGAGCCGGCTGTCTTCGTAAGAAGCAATCAAATCTTTGATATAGGAATCGAAAGATTTGATATTTCTCGAACCAATGTTGTAGTTCAGCCCGTAAGTCTTTTTGATAAAGTTAAAATGCTCGTCGGCTGTATAATCTTTTCCAGCGAAATGGAAGATTGCCAGATTTTTGAACCCTTCAGGCATTTCGTAAATGGTATCGTTACTTAATGATTGGATGATTTCTTTGTATTTATTGAAATTTTCATCATAAAAGACATACCCATATTCCTTTTTCATTCTTTCAATGAAGTCGATATTGCTTTGTTTTACCCGCTCGTTATCCGATTTCAATTTGGTCAATAGATCTTCTTTCATTTCATCGAATGTTGGGACAGGTTTTTTATCCAGCAGTTTGACAATGTGCCACCCGTATTTGGTACGGACGGGTTCGGAGAAATCGCCAACATTTTTCAGCGAAAAGGCTGCTTTGGCAAACGGAATAATAGCGAACTCTTCGGATATATACGACATGTCGCCTCCGTTGCGGGAGGTGCCCCGGTCGTCAGAATATTTTCTAGCCAGATCTGCAAAGTCGGCTCCATTTTGGAGTAAGGTATAGATACTGTCCATGAATGCTTTATTTTTTGCATCTTCTTCAGGGGAAACATTCTTAATATTCATGAACTGCTTCATGATGTGAGCCACCTTGAATTCTCCCTGAGACGGTTTACGTCCTTCAATTAATAAAATATGGTAACCGGCCTTAGTCCGGATTGGCATAGTGATTTCTCCAATTTGGCAGGTGTAAGCTGCATCTTCAAAGGCCTTATACATTTTGAAAGCTGAAAAATAGGCGATTTCGCCACCATCTTCTTTTGCTGAATGATCTTCGGAATATTCTTTAGCCAACAAGTTAAACGGCTCTCCTTTAAGGTATAAATTCCTTATTTCTATTATTTTATTGTAGGCTTTCAAGGTGTCTTCCGGTGTTGGATCATCTGGAAGTTTAATCAAAATGTGACTGGCTTTGGCAAGGGTCACCGAACGACGATAAGTTTCTTTCAGCAGGGAATCGGAAATAACCACATTGGCAAGATACGGTTTCGCCAGGTCGGTCCGATATTCTTTGAGCTCATTTTTGAAAGCCTGTGTTGTGTCAAGTCCACGATTTTCGGCTTCAATTACCTTTAATTTGAAGTCGATAAACATTTCCATGTATTCTTTGGGCGATTTTACGTCGTTATGATCGTTCAGGTTCGAGTTGTTTTTCTTATAAATCGCTTCGAATTCTTCTTTGGAAATTTGTCTTCCGTCAATGGTTACAATCGTGTTTTTTTGTGCCGATAAGAAAGTTGAAATAGCAAGCGATAAAACAAGCAATGAAAATATTTTTTTCATACGGTTATGAATTTGCATAAGTAAAAAATTATTCTGGTTAAGGTTTTGCGCAAATTTATTTCTGTGTAATAATTGTTTGCATCGGCTATTGCCGGCTACTGTAGTTGGGTGCTTCCTGGGTAATTGACACATCGTGTGGATGGCTTTCGATGACTCCGGAAGTTGTAATCCTGGAAAATTTGGCATGATGTAATGCTGCAATATTTTTAGCTCCACAGTAGCCCATACCAGCCCGCAACCCGCCAATAAGCTGATACATCACTTCATCGAGAGTGCCTTTATAGGGAACCCGTCCTGCAATGCCTTCAGGCACCAGCTTTTTGATATCGTCTTCCATATCCTGGAAATAGCGGTCCTTTGATCCGGCGTGCATCGCTTCTACAGAACCCATTCCCCGATACGATTTAAATTTTCTTCCCTGAAAAAGAATCGTTTCTCCCGGAGATTCTTCAACTCCGGCAAACAAACTACCCGCCATCACCGCATCAGCCCCGGCCGCAAGCGCTTTGACAATATCGCCAGAATATCGTAATCCACCATCGGCTATTACGGGAACATCCGAATCGGCCAATGCTTTGGATACATTGTAAATGGCTGATAACTGTGGTACTCCCACACCGGCAATAACGCGAGTTGTGCAGATGGAACCCGGACCAATGCCTACTTTCACCGCATCGGCTCCGGCTAGTACCAAATCGGTAGCAGCTTGTGAGGTGGCGATATTTCCAACCACAAATTCTTTTTCCGGATATTTTGCTTTGGCTTTTCGAAGCATTTGCAATACATGGATTGAGTGGCCATGAGCCGTATCAATTACGATGGCATCAACTTCGGCTTTAACCAGTTCATCGATGCGGTCAAGGGTATCGGAACTGATGCCGACAGCCGCTGCTACCCGCAACCTTCCTTTCTGGTCTTTGCAGGCATTGGGTTTGTTTTTTGCTTTGGTAATATCCTTATAGGTAACCAATCCGATCAGTTTGTTATTTTTGTCAACAACCGGAAGTTTTTCAATCTTATGTTCCTGAAGAATGTAAGCAGCTTTTTCCAGATCGGTCGATTCGAGCGTTGTGACCAGATTGTCTTTGGTCATTACTTCACTGATTGGCTTGTCTAGCCGGCGTTCGAAACGGAGATCGCGGTTGGTCACAATTCCGCACAAATATCCACCATCGTCAATTACAGGTATTCCACCAATTTTATAGGTGCTCATCAGTTCCAGAACATCGGCTACGGTTTTTTCTCTTTTTACCGTGATCGGATCGTAAATCATACCATTTTCGGCACGTTTTACAATGGTAACCTGTTTCACCTGTTCTTCGATGCTCATGTTCTTATGGATTACTCCAATTCCGCCTTCCCGTGCAATGGCAATTGCCAGTTTCGATTCGGTTACCGTGTCCATGGCTGCCGAAACGATTGGGGTTTTGAGCACAATGGAGCGGGTAAAATGAGACGAGAGTTCAACCTCACGAGGTAATACCTCCGAATAGGCCGGGATCAATAATACATCATCGAATGTAAATCCTTCGGAAATAATTTTATCTGATAAGAATGACATGATAGAATGCTTTAGTGAATTTTGTGGCAAAGGTAAAAAAATCACACAATGTTCAGGTCGTTTAAACAGCCGAATAGCACACAAATTGTTTTGTGTTCATTAAAAAATGTTAAGTTTATTCCAATTTCGCGAAATGAATCTTTAACCGATGAATAAGTACACGGGAATATTGCAGCAATATTGGGGTTATCCTTCGTTCAGGCCATTGCAGGAAGAGATTATCCGTTCGGTCGCCGAAGGGAACGATACGCTTGGACTTATGCCTACCGGCGGAGGAAAATCGATAACGTTTCAGGTATATTCCCTTTCGGTTGAAGGAATTTGCCTGGTGATAACCCCGTTGATTGCCCTGATGAAAGATCAGGTTGAAAACCTGAAAAAGAGGGGGATCAAAGCACTGGCAATCTATTCGGGTATGACCCGTGAAGAGATCAAAGTGGCTCTCGACAATGCAACCTGGGGTGATTATAAATTTCTCTATCTTTCGCCGGAAAGAATTGCCACAGAGCGGTTTCGTGATCGATTACAAAACATGAAAATCAACTTGATCGCCGTCGACGAAGCCCATTGCATCTCTCAGTGGGGCTACGATTTCAGGCCTTCGTATTTAAAAATTGCCGAACTCCGGTCATTCTTTCCGGATGTACGAATCATGGCCTTAACAGCCACGGCCACAGCGAAAGTGGTGGAAGACATTCAGGAAAAACTTCTGTTCCCGAAAAAAAATGTATTAAAAAAGAGCTTCCGCCGTGAAAACCTCATATACAAGGTGAGGGAAGAAGAAGATAAAATGGGGTATATGATCCGCACCATTCAAAAATCAAAGGGAAGCGGCATTATTTATACCCGCAGCCGGACAAAAACCCGTGAGATAGCCGAACAGCTCCAGAAAAACAATATCAGCGCCAACTATTATCATGCGGGGCTTTCGGCGGAAACCCGGCACCTCAGGCAGGATGAATGGCTTAGTGGTAAATGTCGGATCATGGTAGCTACCAATGCGTTTGGTATGGGGATTGACAAATCGGATGTTCGTTTTGTGATCCATGTCGATGCTCCTGACTCGGTGGAAGCTTATTTCCAGGAAGCAGGCCGTGGCGGACGCGATGAAAAAAAAGCAATCGCTGTTTTACTCTATAATAAAGCCGATACGGTTCGCTTAAAAAAGGGGGTGAATGAAAAGTTCCCGCCAATGGAGTTGATTAAACGGATTTACGATGCTCTGGGTAACTATTTTCAGATCGCCATTGGATTTGGAAAGGGGATGAGTTATGATTTTAACCTGGCCGATTTTGCCAAAAGTTATCACTTTTCGCTGGTATACACGTTTAGCGCATTGAAGATATTAGAGCAGGATGGTTTTATTGAACTGACCGATGAACTGGAACGACCTTCCATGGTGCATTTCCGGGTTGATCGTGATGAGTTGTACAAATTTCAGGTTGCCAATTCTGCTTTCGATGCCTTCATTAAATTATTGCTCCGTTCTTACACCGGCATGTTCACCGAATACCGGCCCATCGATGAAGAATTGCTCGCCAAAAGAGCCAATATCAGCCGCGATTTGGTGTACAAGTTTCTCAGCAGTCTTGATTCGCATAAAATTATCCACTACATTCCCCAGAAAAACACCCCGTTTATTGTGTACACACGCGAACGGATTGAACTTTCGAAAATGATCATCACCAAGGAAAGTTACCAGTTTAAAAAAGATCAATACGAGGAAAGGGTTCAGTCGGTAATTGATTATGCAACATCCAGTTCGGTATGCCGCAGCCAGCAACTTTTAGCCTATTTCGACGAAAAAAATTCAACCCGTTGTGGCTCGTGCGATGTATGTGAAAGTTTGAACTACATGGGCATCAGCAACCTTGAATTTGAACGGATTCAAACCGACATTAAAAACCTGCTTTCGAAAGAACCGCTGCTAAAACATGAACTCTTTTTCAGACTCAAAGGAAACGAAGAGAACATTCAGCAGGTAATCCGTTGGCTGTTCGATAATAAGAAATTGATCGAACGAATTGATGGTAAACTGGAGTGGACCCACAATAATGAATAAATTAGAAACCGTCTTTCATCTCCACTTTTTTTTCGGTTTTTGATAATAAAATTCCCGAGTTGTAACGTAGGTGACAATTCGACTCCTTGGGTTGCTCTAATTTTGTCCATGAAAAACGAAATCATTTAAATTTCAAGATATGGACAATCAGAATTTATCAAATGGAAATGCAAATGGCGAAAACATGTTTTGCTTTCAATGCCAGGAAACAGCAAAAGGTACTGGCTGTACTGTAAAAGGTGTTTGCGGAAAAACCGACGAAGTAGCCGCCCTTCAGGATTTGTTGGTGTTCATTACCAAAGGAGTAGCTATTCTGAACCGCATTGCCAACGAGAATGAATTGAAAATCGCTCAGGCTGATAAATATATCAGCGAAGCATTGTTTGTCACCATCACCAATGCCAACTTCGACGAACAAAAAATAGTAGCAAAAATTAATGAGGGTTTTGAAATCAGGCGTTCGATTACCCAAAAACTGGCTGCAGCAGGAGTTGTCGTTCCTGAAAAAATCCATAGTTCAGCGACCTGGGAAACCGGCGACCTAAAAGAACTGGAAAGAAAAGCGCGCCTGGTTGGGGTGAAAGCCGAGGCCGACGAAAATATACGTTCGCTGAAAGAACTGGTTATCTATGGGTTGAAAGGAATGGCTGCTTATGCCGAACACGCACTGACACTCGGTTATACCGATGAAAAGGTGTTTGAATTCATGAGTAAAGCACTGACCGAAACAACCCGTACCGATATTACCGTCGAAGAATTGATCCCGCTGGTAATGGAAACCGGGAAATATGGCGTCGATGTGATGGCCCTTCTCGATAAAGCAAATACCGAAAGTTATGGTAATCCAGAAATTACATCGGTCAATATTGGCACCCGCAATAACCCTGCAATCTTGATTTCGGGACACGACCTGAAAGATATGGAAGAACTGCTGGCTCAAACCGAAGGAACTGGGGTTGACGTGTATACCCATGGCGAAATGTTACCTGCCAACTACTATCCAAAGTTTAAGAAATACGCCCATTTCGTTGGAAATTATGGAAATGCCTGGTGGAAACAAAAAACCGAGTTTGAGTCTTTTAACGGACCGATTCTCTTCACAACCAACTGTCTGGTTCCTCCTTCCGAAAGTTACATCGACCGCGTCTATACAACCGGGGCAACCGGTTTTGCCGGAGTAAAACATATTCCGGATCGTGTCGAAGGGAAATCAAAAGATTTTTCGGCAATAATAGAACATGCCAAACGATGTGCAGCTCCTGTTCAAATTGAAGAAGGAACCATTGTAGGCGGTTTTGCACACAATCAGGTAATGCAGCTGGCCGACAAAGTGGTCGATGCCGTAAAATCGGGAGCCATTAAAAAATTCTTTGTAATGGCTGGTTGCGACGGGAGAATGAAATCGCGCGAATACTACACCGAATTTGCCGGAAAGCTGCCAAACGACACGGTAATCCTTACAGCAGGTTGTGCCAAATATCGTTACAACAAACTACCTCTTGGTGATATTGGCGGGATTCCCAGGGTTCTCGATGCAGGACAATGCAACGACTCTTATTCATTGGCTGTGATTGCCCTGAAACTGAAAGAAGTATTTCAGCTTAACGACATCAACGAACTGCCTATTGTGTACAACATCGCATGGTACGAACAGAAAGCGGTGATTGTGCTGCTGGCATTGCTCTATCTGGGCGTGAAGAACATCCATCTGGGGCCAACATTGCCCGGATTCCTTTCGCCTGCGGTTGCTGATTTCCTTGTCAAGGAGTTTGGCATCAACGTAAGGGGAGAGGTGGAAGCTGACCTGGAGAAATTTTTGGCTTAAAACTGGTGGTGAAAACACCAAAACCATGAGACTGAACTTATAACAATCAGATAGATTCTGTAAACGAAGAAAGGCAGCCGGATATTCCCGAGCGGCCTTTCTTCGTTGATGCAAAAATTACTTTTCGTCGTACATCCCGTTGGAGTAGGGACCAACAACCATCACTTTCCCGATGTTGGGAAGATGAACAATTTCTGCCGGATGAACGGTGCCGAAATCAATATAAATTAATTTTTCAGTTTCTGATCCGTTCCGTATAACGTGAGAGCCTTCTTTCCCGGTAGGGAAGGTTATAGCATCTCCAGCTTTCACCGTTAGTTCGCCATTCAATGTTTTAACAATTCCGGTTCCGCTGATGATGTAAAAAACTTCTTCACTCATTTCATGGTAGTGGTAGCCATAAGCAAAATTCCCGGGTTCCACCTCAACAAAATTCACACGGCATTTGGTGGCTTCGTCGCGGGGAATAACCGGTTTGACCGTAAAATGATTTCCTCCTTCACCCATTGGTTGTCCTTCGGTCTCCTGATAATTTTTCAAAAGAATTGTGTTCATGTGTATTTCTCCTATTTTTTATTGTTTATTGGCCAAAAGTAGAATCAGGAAAAACAACATGCAATCGGGTTACTTACGAACCTATGTGGTTGGAATTACTCATTTACAATTGGTTGTTCCTTCATTTTTTTTAATGAAGTTAATTTCATCCAAAGAGAGTGACTTTCCGGATGGAATGTTGCAATCAAAAACCGGTGCAACTATCTTTGCGATATAAATTAAGAACAACATGCACGAGCCCGATTTACTTTATCCGACTTGTCCGGTCCGAAATATTCTGAGCAGGATGAGCGACAAGTGGTCACTTCTGATCCTGAGTAATTTGAATAAGAATGGGATCCTTCGTTATAAGGATCTGATGAAAAATATTCCGGATATTTCGCAGAAGATGCTTTCCAGTACACTAAAACGGCTGGAAGAAGATCACCTGATTAGCCGCACCATGTACCCGGAGATTCCACCGAGGGTTGAATATGCGCTGACTGAAACCGGTCTTGAATTGATGCCCGCCATTCAAATGATGGTCAAATGGGCACAGGCTCATTTTGATGAAATCATGAAAGGATAGCAGATCCTTTCCAGCTTGGGCGGATGATACTCCCTTTTTCCTCGTGGTTTTCGATGCGTAAATGCACATCTATTTCTTGCTGCATCTCTTCTACGTGGGAGATGACACCAACAATACGGTTCTCCTTCCGCAACGATTTCAACGTTTCGAAAACCGTGGACAACGACTCTTTATCCAGCGAGCCAAAACCTTCGTCAAGGAAGAAGAAGTTCTGGTTCGATTCGGTAATCTTCTGAATGTTGTCGGCCAAAGCCAGAGCCAGCGAAAGCGCAGCCTGAAAAGTTTGTCCGCCCGAAAGGGTTTTCACACTGCGGACTTTGCCTCCATTCATAAAATCGCGTACCTGAAAGTTGTTGTCTTCGGTAATTTCAAGGCTAAGCTTCTGCCGGGTTAACTGGAAAAACCGGTCATTGGCTGCATTGCAAAGATTTTGAAGGTAAACCGACGAAATGTAATTCACAAAACCGCTGGCCTTAAACAGCGATTTCATGGTTTTAATATTCTCGGCCCTCAACTCAAGCTGTTCCAGCTCTTTTTGCAGTGCCGCCTGGATTTCCAAATCTTTTTCCAGCTTCCGGATCAGTTCGGCTATTTTTCCCTGCTCCTGATTTTTCTGAGCCAACTGTTCTTTCAATGAAGCAACTTCTCCTAGCAATTTCTGATGTGCTTCCTGATCGTACTCTTGATTTCCAATTTCCTGCATCAATTGCTCAAGCAACAATTTACTGCGTAAAAGCTGATCGTTGAATTGCCTGAGTTTCTGTTTACTGGCTTCCGGATCAAAGGTTTCGGAGAGCAATTGGGAAACCTCATCAACCGATTGAAAGTCTGATTTTTTCAGTTTCTCTTCCAGTTGATTTTTCAGTGACTCTATAGTCTGCTGACCCTGTTCCTGCTCTTTTTGGTTGGCCTGCAAACTGCCCGCTAACGTATTTTGTTGTTTCGACAACTCCGTCAACAGGTTTGTTTGGCTGGTGAACTCTTTTTCAATCCGGTTGTACTCGCTAAGCAACGCCGATTTTTCTTCTTCAATAGCTGCAAGCGGTGTTTGTTGGTATTCGCCGGGTTGAACCAGCCGAAGCTGGCCGCCAATGGTTTTCTGTTCGGTTTGAAGAATTGTAAGCTGGGTTTTGATCTTCTCCAACTCCAATTGATAACGATCTTTGTTGTTCTCCTCCTGTGTCAGATTTTTGGAAAGAGTCTCCAACAAAACTTCGTGCTTTTTCAATTCAGCCTGAATGCGATTAGCCTCCCCGAAAGCATTGTTCAATTCTGCTTCTTCCCGGTATTTTGGCCATACAAATTGTGCTGCATGAGCCGAGATGCTCTGTTGCTGTTCCTTTTTCTTCGCCTCCAGATCGTGTAACTGCCGGAGAATTAACTGTAACTGGTTTTCAAGAACAGTTAGCCTGTTTGTAAAGGTTGAAATTTGATCCAGCTCTTTTTCGTAACTGCGCTTTTCTTCCTCCAACTTCGACAGCTTTTCACTCATATCCCCGGCACTAAAAACCTCCGGATGGTGCAGAGAACCGCAAAGAGGGCAGGGCAGACCTTCCTCCAGATTTTCGGAATAGGCTTTCAGTTGCTCTTTTACACGGATATGGTTTTCCTGTTCACTTAAAATCTTCTGTTTTTCTTTTACTGTCCGGGCCTGTTCCTGAAGGTATTGTACACACGCCTCATGGTTGGCTTCGGGCGAAAGCTGGTCAAAAAGAGGCTCTTTTAATAGCTGTATAACCTCTTGATGAATGGTTTCAGCCTGCTGAGACTGCTTTTTCCACTCGTTGTCCGTTTCCTGAAGTTGTTTCTCAAGGGCATCTTTTCGGATATGCCAGGCCCTGATTTCAGACAAAAGAGACAAATCAGGTAACTTCTCCCGTTCCGATTTGATCTGTTCTTCCAGTTGTTGCTTATCGATTTTTAGCTTCTCAACTTTCGCTAAGGTGCTGTTATAGATTTGCAAACCATTTTTCAGCCGATCGTTTTGCTTTTCAATTTCTGTTTCAACCGTTTTTATCCGCAGCATATGTCCCAACTCCTCGGCTTTCTGCTTCAGTTCCTCCCGCTTTTCATATAAAGGTTTTAATTCTTCAAGCAAAAGATTCAATTTCAGAATTTCTTCCTCACTTGCATGGAGTTTTTCCTGATCGAACCGGATCTGTTTTTCCCTTACATACTGTCGTTGCTGTGAATCTTTCAGCGAATCGAGCAGGTGCTTGAACTGTACCACGCATTGCTCATAGCGGGTAATTTTCTTTTCAAGTTCCTGGTATTGCGATTGCTGATCGATCAGGGATTTTAATGACTGTTCGGCCTCTGCCTTTCGCTGCATCAGCAACTGAAGCTTCCGCATGGCTTCTTCTGTCTCCTGATAGCCGGAGAGAAGAACATTCATCTCTTTTAATTCATTGTCCAGCTTCACCAACTGATCGTTATACCCCAGCAGTTGCTCCGGTTCGATGGCGCCCAGTTGCTGCAATTGCCCTTCGGTGAGCTGCTTTTGGGCATTGTTCTTCGATTCGAGCGATGCAACTTTATAGTAGAATTCATATTTCCCCAGATTGAAAAGCTCTTTCATCATCTGGGTGCGGTCTTTATTCCCGAGTTGCAGAAACTCCTGAAATTGTCCCTGCGGAATAATGATCGTGCGTTTAAAATTGTCGTAACTCAAACCAATGGCCTGCTCAAGCATGTCAACCTCGACAGGCATCCATTCGTTGCGATTTTTTTGATAAGCCAGTCGTTCCAGTGTTTTTACGTCGTCGAAGTTTTTGCCGTTGCGCTTGCCCTTTACCAGGGCACGGTAAGCTGTCTGTTCTTTTCCGGTTTCAAAAATGAAATCGATCAGCAGTTCGTTCGACTTCAGGTTCATCATGTTGTAATAACGGTTGTCGCCCGAGAGGTTCAGCCGGTCGGTACGGCCATAAATGGCAAAAGTAATCGCCTCGAGGATAGACGATTTTCCGCTCCCAACCGAGCCGAAAATGCCGAACAGATTGGCCGCCGTCAGCCGTGTGAAATCGATGGTCTGCTTCTCCTGATAGGAGTAAAGGCCTTGTATAGTGAGTTGTACTGGTATCATTCTATCTGTGTAATCTGTGGTGAACTATTTGTTTTCATCTTCCACTGCAAGCATCTCGGTAAAAAGTTTCATCAGTTCTGCGTTGGGTTCCTGTCCCTTTTCGTGTTTAAAATAGTCCCTGAAGAGTTCTTCCATGCTGCGGCTCAGGTCAATCTGTTTCTGATGACTGTCGATAAGCGTTTCTGCATGGGTTACTTCCGGAATAACCGACACGATTCCGGGATGAGCTGCATTCAACGTCCGCCGTTCCATGGCGGTAAGAAATGTTTCGGTTACCAGTGTCAGTTCCACCAGCGCATTGGGATGTTCTGCCAACCACTGCAACGCCTCTTCCATTCCTTCCGCGCGTTTCCGTAACAACGGTTTTCCACAGGTCAGTTCAATTTCGCGGATAGCTGCTGTTGCTCCGGGTTCAACCTCTGCCAGCAAAACATATTTTTTCTGATTGGCTTCGGCAAAACTGTACGATAACGGGCTTCCGCTATAATATACCCCGGTGTCGACCCGATGCATTCGGTGAAGGTGACCCAGCGCGGCATATTGTACCTGCGAAGGGATATTCTCTGTATAGATAGCCTGAGCGCCGCCCACATGTAGAATGGGTTTCTCATCTTCGGGTTCTTCGGGGAGTTCATCCCCATTCTTCACCATAAAAAGATGCGAAACCATCACATTTACCCCATTCTGATCACAATAGTTGCCAGCCAGAAGCTGCCACTTTTCCTGAAGAATCTGCCGCAATTCCTCTTCACTATTCTCTTCCCCCAAGGCTGTTTTTAAACGGTATTCGTTGGCATACGGCGTAAACAAAATCCGCAGAGGGGTTGGCTGCTCCGGAAGTTGAAGTTCCAGAAAACCCGCTTCACTGCGTATAACTTTTAGTCCCGATTCCAGTTCGAATGTGGCAATGTATGAATTGGGATAACCGGCAAAAATGATCCCGCATTCGCGGGCCAATGGATCAGGTGCCTCAATACGGTCAGGTGAGTCGTGGTTGCCGGCAATGGCAATCACCGGACGCCGACCATTGTTGGTTAACCGTTTCAGGGTTTTATACAGCAGGTCGACAGCCTCGGTCGGTGGGTTAAACGTATCGAACAGATC
>Ga0116170_10000529_pt1 | contig 40577 bp, 40 predicted proteins | sample AD_JPNHW1_MetaG_FD_89797 | JGI IMG/M metagenome (GOLD analysis project Ga0116170, IMG submission 89797) | Active sludge microbial communities of municipal wastewater-treating anaerobic digesters from Japan - AD_JPNHW1_MetaG | ecosystem: Engineered > Bioreactor > Anaerobic > Digestate | place... | reverse complement strand
TCTAGGCAGCCTTTTCATCGTTGGTTTCCTTTAATGAGGCGATAATCACCTCAGCGGTCTTGAGTGGTATCTGGCAGCGCTTCTGAAGTTCTTCAACGCTGGCCCGGGCAAGATTGGCCATGGAACCGAATTCCCAGAGAGCCTTGCGAAGAGTTGCCGGGCCAACACCCGGCAGATTCAGCAGCGAAGAGCGCAAGACCTTGCGATTGTGGGTCTTCTTTTGAAAAGTGTTGGCAAAGCGATGCGCCTCGTTGCGCAACTTGATAATTGATTTCATACCCGAGCTTGAAAAAGGCAGATTGACACCGGTTCCATCGGGTTTAACCAGGGTTTCTTCGCGCTTTGCCAGGCCAAGCACCTCAATGTCGATGCCAAGCTCGTTCAGTTCGCGGCACGCGGCTCTGACCTGGGTTATGCCACCATCAACGATATAGAGATCAGGAAGGGTCGCGTGCTCTTTTAACAACCTGGTGAAGCGCCGCCGGGTGACCTCGGCAATCGAGGCCGGGTCATCACCACCCTGGGCCGATTTAATATGAAAAAGCCTGTATTCACCCTTGCGTGGCCGGCCATTATGGCAAACAACCAGCGATGCCACAGGATCGGTCCCCTGAATATGCGAAATATCGACACATTCAATGCGAACCGGTGGCACCTTAAGTTCAAGCAGATGCTGCAGATCAAGCACCGACTCGTCAATGCGTTCATTCCCTTCTGACTTAAGGTTGCGCAAAACTTCGTGGGCATTGTTGTCGGCCATGGCCAGCAGGCTCAAGAACTGCCCTTTGCGCGGAATATGGAAAGAAACCTTGCGGCCAGCCTTTTCGCTGAGCATTGCAAGCAGCGGGCCGAGGCCTTCGGGTTCGTGGCCACAATAAATTGTTGTCGGGATGATGTTGGTGTCGTAAAAGCGGCAGATGACGGTTGTTAGCACTTCCTGGTTTGAATTTTCAGGCTCGCGCTCAACATCGAGAATACGGTTGCCGAGCAACTTGCCCCCCCTGATAAAGAAAACCGAAAAAATCAGGCGATCATTTGCCTCGCTCATGCCCCAGAAATCAAGGTTAACCGGCTTGAGAAATTCAACTTTCTGGCTGGCAAAAAATCTCTGCAAAGCGGTGAGTGTGTCGCGAATCTCGGCGGCTTCTTCATAGCGAAACTGCGCAACCAGATCACGCAGTTGCTTTTCGAGGCCCGAAAAGTCAGGGTCGGCTCGCCCGGAAAGTACTTCAACCGCCTTGTTAATTGCGACCGCGTATTCTTCAGGAGTCACGTTACCCTGGCAAATGCCCTGGCAGACGCCAAGATGATATTTGAGACATGGCCTGACCTTACGCCCGGCAACGATGTTCTTGTGGGCCGTACACAGTCTGAAGTTTCGCGATAGAAGGTCGATGATCCTTGTCAGATCGTATTCGTTCGGAAAAGGCCCGAAATATTGGTTGCCATCGCGGAAAACGACCTTGCGAACCTTCTCGAGCCTTGGAAAAGCTTCTTTGAGGGTAACTTTGATATAGGGGTGAGTTTTGCTGTCTTTGAGCAGAATGTTGTAGCGCGGGTGATTTTTTTTGATCAGGTTGTTTTCGAGAATCAGCGCTTCAACCTCGTTGCCGGTAATGATAAATTCAATGTCTTCAATGGCTGAGACCAGCACTGAAGTCTTCATATTGTCGTGATGACGGTTGAAGTAAGATCTGACGCGCTTTTTTAGAGAGCGTGACTTGCCGATGTAGATTATTTCGCCAACCCGGTTCTTCATCAGATAAACCCCCGGATCAGGAGGCATCATGGCAAGTATCTTGGCGAGTTTTTCTTTTTCCATGGTGTTTTAATTGGCCCGGCGGCTACTTTGGCAACTTCACGGTACCAGAAGCGACCTTGGCGAGGTCGGTGGTTGCAGATGCTTCCTGGCCTGCGGCGGCCTTCACCGATTCAACGGTGAAATAGCGCAACTCAGCATTTTGCCCTGATTTAGTATACTGACCATTCAGGGTAACCAGACCGTCAAGAATGTTCTCGCGGCGCACTTCAGTCATGAGTTTCAGATTTGATTTGAGGGGTATCCGGCGGCCATCATCGGTTTTGAGAACCCAGCGGTACAGGTATTTTCTGCGCCCAAGCGGTTGTTTCTCGGGCACAAGGTGGCCAGTCAGCGACTGATTCTTATCGGCATCAACCCCGTTATCAATCGGTTCGCCCGCGGTCATCAGAAAAGGTTCAAGAGGCGCGGTTTTTTCAAAAAGACCGGGCAGATCAGCGGCCCGCGAAGCATTTTCCACGGCCAGCAAGGTTGAGCCTGAAGCAAATTCAGGGTCTTGTTCAGAATCAGGCCATGAAACCGGAATTATCTCTACAACGGGGCTGGCGGTCATGGTTGCGACTGGCGCAAAATCAGCAATACCTGCTGAGGCAATGCTGTCAAGGGTCTCGAGTGGTATGGCCGGCGAGGCGACTGTTTCTTCAACAGGGCTTTCAGAAATAACATGGTCAGGAACTTCTGGCTCAGATGCCACAGGCGGTTCATCAGTGAGTGGCGCAGCAATTTTTGAAGGGATCTCGCGGCTCTGAGTGCTCAAGAAAGCGGCAGAAGTAGCCTGGCTATCAGGTGGTGCTACCGTCACCGGCAAAGTCGCCAGCGAAACCGGTGGCGGCAATGGCGCTGGTGCTGAACTGCTGCCGGTGAACCCGCTACGTGCGGCAATTTCGGCAGCCTGTTGATTGAATTCGGCGATGAGTTCTTCGGCGGTTTTAGTCTTATCTTCTTTTTTAATTGAACTGGTATTTGGAAATGCGGGCGATAAAGGGTCTGGGTAGAGAGTATCGATGAATTCTGAACTCTGACTGGCGGTAACCGGAGCCTGGCGGGTTGGTGTTGCAACGGCCGGCATGGCAAATGAAGCTACGCCAACAGAAGTTAGCAGATTACCAACTGAAGAAACCAGGCTGGCAACCGCAGGTATGCTCATTGAGGCATTTGAGGCGTTGATGAGGTTATCGATTGCCGGAATCTCGACGGGCAACGGAATTTCAGAGAAACTGCCCACCAGCCCGGCAGTAATTGATGCTGACTCAAGGTTCTGGGCTACCTGCCCTGCAATCTGTGCCTTGTTTATATCGATGATCGCAGCGGGCGGGGTTGCGTTGCCGGTTGCCCCGGCGGCAAACACCGGGCTGGTTGTTGCGAAAATCAGCAACAAGGCCGCCGTCAGCAAAGTTTGTTTAACAGGCAAAATCATCAGGTTCTCCTTGTTTTTGCAGAAAAACAATTCTATCATTATTGCCCCGATACATCAAACAAAGACGCACAGGAGTCAATGATGCACAACCTTGAAACACTCTGCAATGGCGCGATTGAAGTTGCCTCGCTGGCTGCCGATCTGATTCGCAACGGGTTCAACAATACTCATAATGTAGTTCACAAAGGCACAGTCGATCTGGTAACCGAGGTAGATATTGCTTCTGAACGACTGATCAGGCGCGAACTGCAAGCAAGGTTTCCGCAGATAAGGTTTCATGGTGAAGAAGATGGCGGCGATGACTGGCGGCACGGCGAAGTCTGGGTAGTCGATCCGCTTGATGGCACCACCAACTTTGCCAATCGTCTGCCACATTTTGCCGTTTCAATAGCCCTGTGCAACCATGGCGAACCGATTGCCGGCGTTGTGATGAACCCGATGAACAATGAAATATACCATTCTTTCAAGGGCGGCGGCGCTTTTGTGAACGGTGAGCCAATTCATGTCGGCACACAAAAAGAGATGAATGATGCCCTGGCGGTAACCGGGTTTCCGTATAACCGCCGCGAACACCTCGAGATAATCGTTGAACGCCTTAAAATCATGCTGATGCATGTTCAGTGCGTGCGGCGGCTCGGTTCGGCGGCTCTCGATCTATGCCATATTGCACGAGGCGTCTTCGCCATCTACTGGGAAACCAACCTCAAACCCTGGGATGTCGCAGCCGGCACCCTTCTGGTGACTGAAGCCGGCGGGCGCGTTACCCGTTTCGACGGCACGCCGATGGCCCTCGACAGTTTCGAACTGCTCGCCACCAACGGCATTCTGCACGAAGAGGCAATGCGCCTGCTCGCCCCCACCCTTGCCAGAACAATCTGACCCTGGTCAGGGGCAAACATCACTTTTCTGTGCGTGATTTGTTCTGCATCCAGCGCGGTTGACCGGTTGCCTCAAGCACATTCAGCCAGAACATGCTTTCGGGGTCTATGTATTTGCGGTTTCGAATCGCGATGTCGATCGGAACGTGGGTGAAGCAGTTGTTCCAGAGGCCGACCAGCATGCCGGTTTTGCCCGCCATGCCGGCGTGCACGGCATTCTGGGCGAGTTGATTGCAGAAAATGCTGTCAGATGGAATAGCGCTGGAACTGCGAATAATATAGCTGGGGTCGATGTATTTGAGAGAAACCGGGGTTTTGCGGTCTTTGAAGTATTTGCCAATGCCTTCACGCAGCATGATACCAACATCGCCAAATTTTCGATTACCCGAGACATCGCGTTCTTCGAGAGCGCAAAGACGGTCGCCAACCCCTTCAGCAACGACAACCACCGCGTGATTTTTCCTGAGAATACGATCAAGAAGGTGTTTGTAAAAACCGTTTTCACCTTCAAGATCAAAGGGCATCTCAGGGATCAGGCAGAAGTTTACATCCTGTGAGGCAATCGAGGCGTTGGCGGTGATGTAACCCGACTGACGGCCCATCAACTTGACCAGCCCGACACCATTCTGATAACCCTTGGCTTCGACATGCGCGGTTCGGATTGAATCAACCGCGTGAGTAAAGGCTGTTTCGAACCCGAAGGTTTTTTCGATAAAACCGATATCGTTGTCGATGGTCTTTGGAATGCCGATAACCGACATTGCCAGGCCACGTTTGTTGATTTCATCGGTAATTTCTTTGGCGCCCCTGAGAGTGCCGTCGCCACCGATGCAGAAAAGAATATTGATATTGTAATCCATCAGGCGGTCGACCATCAGGCCGACATCTTGCGGGCCACGCGAAGAACCAAGAATAGTGCCGCCCTTTTCGTGAATCTCAGAAACTACATCAGGGTCAAGAACAATCGGTTGCAGGCCCGATTCTTTTATCATGCCAAGAAAACCATAACGAAACCCGTATATATTTTTAACGCCATACCAGAAGTGTAATTGCATGACCAGCCCGCGAATGACGTCATTGATACCGGGGCAGAGGCCGCCACAGGTAACGATCGCGGCACGAGTTCTTGTCGGATCGAAAAAGATCTTCTCGCGGGGCCCGGCCTTTTCAAAAGAAAGGGGTTCGCGGCCGGCTGCAAATTCTTCTTTGACCTTGCAGAGGCTGTTGTGATAAAGAACTCTTTCTTCCTCACGAACATAGTTGGTCAGATAGTCGCCATCGACGGTTGACAAGCTCAAAGGCGAATTAAAATTCGCCGTGCCGAGTGCCTGAATATTTAGATCTTTCTGATTGATATCCATAGTTACCCCTTAGTATTTTCAGATGGCCTTTTCTGCTGCTTTAAGTCATTAACCACGATAGACGGGTGAGGGTTTCCCGGGGGTTAACGGCGGCGCGGCGGCAAATTTTTATTATTCTGTCATGACTCGGCAAAATGAAAGGCGCTAACCACTTTATAACGGTCATGGCAGGCAAAAGTCAAGACAATGGAAAATTCAGGCGGCACGCTCAAGCAGATCATTGTTGCCATCGTTTCGCAGGGTGAAGCCGGCGAATCTGCTTTTTAATTTCATGATCGTCGATTTTAGAATCCATGGCCCGATAACCGGCGGCAGGGTTCGGTCGAGGGCATCACCATGTTTGAATTTCTGAAGGGCAAAGTTGGCAATTCGCTGCTCAGCAAGCCAGTCAGCCATGTCGATCAGGTCTGAATCTTTCATGAGGCGGGGATGAAAAGTGGTGCGATATTCATGGGCAACCCCTGACGCAACGATTACCTCAGCCAGTTTTTTAAAATTCTTCACGCTGGCTGGTTGCCCGGCGATTTCTTGATAACGATGCAACGGTGCCTTGTAATCAACAGCTACAAACTGCAAAAGCCTCTGCTGCAAAGCCTTCTCAACGACTTCAGGGTAAAAGCCGTTCGTGTGCAGAGCAATCTCATAGCCGAGATCGCTTACTTCATGCATTGCAGAGAGCAGTGCCGGTTGCATGCACGGTTCGCCCCCACTGAAAACCACGCCTTCGACGAACCCCTGGCGGTCTTTAAGAAATTCAATTATCGAATGCCAGCTGATGCTTTCGGGCGCGAATTCAGGCAGCAACGTGCGGTTGTAACAAAAGCGGCAGCGAAGATTGCAGCCCTGCAGAAACAAAACGCTCGAAAGATGCCCGGGGAAATCGATCAGGGTAAGGGGCTGCATGCCCCCTACCCTTAACTGTTCGTTTTGATCGGTCATTTATTCAGATTACTTCTCTGACGATGTCTTGGGGTTTGATAAGAATGCGATCACTGTATTCACTTTTCTTGCCGGCATTGAACTGAGATACCGGTCTGAAATAACCCATGACGCGGGTCCAGACTTCGCAAACCTGCCGGGCTTCTTCGGGCAGAGTGATCGAATCGGTTGCCAGTTCACGCCCTTCATTCTGAGCCTCGGCAGCGAGGCGCCGGGTTTCGATACTATCGCAGGTCGGGCAGTATTGATGTTCCCCAGCCAGGTAGCCATGTTTCGGGCAGACACTGAAGGTCGGCGTGATGGTTACATAGGGCAGCCTGAATTGGGTCAGAGTCTTTTTGACCAGGCGTTTGCATGATTCGGCATCGGGAATTCGCTCGCCGACATACAGGTGAAGAACAGTGCCGCCGGTGTATTTGGTCTGGAGCTTTTCCTGGTGGCGCATGATTTCGAAAAGGTCGCCCTGGAAATCGACCGGCAACTGGGTCGAATTAGTGTAATAGGCAGCCTGGGGGGTGCCCGCCTGAATGATATCGTGAAATCGCTTGCGGTCTTCACGGGCAAAGCGGTGCGTGGCCCCTTCGGCCGGTGTCGCTTCGAGATTATAAAGATGGCCGGTTTCGACCTGGTATTGCACGATGCGTTCGCGCATACAGTCGAGTAACTTCTGGGCCATTTCGACGCCTTCAGGGGCCGAAATATCGTAGGCATTGTCAGAAAAATTGCGAATACATTCATTCATGCCGTTGATACCGATAGTTGAGAAATGATTGCGCAGAGTGCCGAGGTAGCGGCGTGTGTAAGGAAACAGACCGCTGTCGATGCGTGCCTGAATAACCTTGCGCTTAACTTCGAGGCTCTTTTTTGCCAGTTCCATCAGTGTTTCGAGGCGAGTGACCAGGGCATCATACTGGCCTTTGAACATGTAGCCAAGGCGGGCCAGGTTAATCGTAACGACACCGATTGAACCGGTTTGTTCGGCAGAACCAAAAAGGCCGTTGCCTCTTTTAAGCAGTTCGCGCAGGTCGAGCTGTAACCGGCAGCACATTGACCTGACCATATTCGGCTGTAAGTCAGAGTTTATAAAATTCTGGAAGTAAGGCAAACCGTATTTGGCAGTCATTTCGAATAATGGCTGGCAGTTCGGGTGTTCCCAGTCAAAGTCTTTGGTAATGTTGTAAGTCGGTATCGGAAAGGTAAAAGCACGACCCTTTTGATCGCCCCTGCTCATCACATCGATAAAGGCACGGTTGATCATGTCCATTTCCTGCTGGAGTTCACCATAAGTAAAGGTGGTGGGCTGGCCACCAACCAGCGGATACTGGTTTTTGAGGTCATCGGGGCAGTTCCAGTCGAGGGTCAGGTTGGTAAATGGCGTCTGGGTACCCCAGCGTGAGGGCACGTTAAGATTGTAGACAAATTCTTGAACACCCTGAAAAACCTGGTTGTAAGTAAGCTGGTCAAGCTTTACATAAGGAGCGAGGTAGGTATCGAACGAAGAAAAAGCCTGAGCGCCGGCCCATTCGTTCTGCAGAGTACCAAGGAAATTAACCATCTGACCAAGGGCACTTGAAAAATGCTTTGGTGCACCAGCTTCAACCTTGCCGGGCACACCGTTGAAGCCTTCCTGGAGAAGGGTGCGTAATGACCAGCCCGCACAGTAGCCCGAAAGCATGTCGAGATCATGAATGTGAAAATCGCCTTCGCGGTGCGCATCACCGATTTCGGGGTTGTAAACGTGCGATAGCCAGTAATTGGCAGTAACCTTGCCGGCAACGTTAAGAATAAGCCCGCCGAGCGAGTAACCTTGATTGGCATTGGCATTTACACGCCAGTCCTGGTGACCGAGGTATTCGTTGATCGAACTGATGCTGTCAACAAGTGAACGACGACCTTCACGCATCTGTTTGTGCTGTTCACGATAGACGATGTATGAACGGTTGGTGGTAAAATAGTTATTGGCAATCAACACATGCTCGACGACGTCCTGGACTTCTTCGACGTTCGGGGTACCCGATTGATGGCGATGCGCCAGAATATTTATGACCTGGCTGGCCATTCGCATCGAATCTACCATACCGAATTCACCGGTGGCGCGACCGGCTCTCTCTAAGGCAGAACGGATCTTTTCGGGATTGAACGGAACGATGTTGCCCTGGCGGTTTTCGATGAACTGCAATTCGCGACCCTGCTTCATGGTTACTCCTGATAAATGTGTTGGTGCGACCTTAAACCCGGTGTTTTCTGTACACGGAACTATGTAGGACAAAATAGTGCAAAATGCCCAGACTTGGGAGTTTAAGGGGGAAATTGTGACTGTTAAAAGTCTTGTTTTCGTGGGTCAAATTTAACCACATTTTCGGGTCCAAAGTCAAAGGCTTTTTTATAAAAAATCTTCTTCACAGATGATGCGCTTCTTAGCTTATAAAGCCAGTGTAAGATGGTTCGGAACCGAGTTGTCCCCTACCCTGTCACCCCAGATTTGCGCCAACTGTTTTTGACCGGTCATTGTGAAAAGTTTAACACCATGGCAAGTCACCAGCGGGTCGTTTGTGTACATACAAAAAAGAAAAATGCCGCCCGACCCAGTTAAGGGTGGGCGGCATTGCTGGCGGGTCAGAACGAACCGGGTTCTATAAAACCAGACTCATTGCCGGTTTCAGTGATTTTTAGTGAACCAAACTGAATACCCCTGATCTTGGTGGGGTCGCCACGGTAGTTAGACCGGATTCTGAAGTTGTCCCTCAAAAAATCCAGTTCTTCAAGGCGGCCCACCGCGAGCATATTCTGCTGCGCGTCAAGCATGGCAATCATCAGGCCCTTTTCCTGGCCGGCAATGAAGATTCTCTGCATTCCGAGGTCTTTGGGCCAGTTCTTCATCATTTCGGGCAGCAGAGGCCCAGAAGTGAAAATGAGGGTTCCTTCCCAGGCGGAGAGGCGTTCTGCATGTAGCGTGCCCTCAAGTTCAATCTTTGTTCCGGTGAGAAAGTAGCTGCGATCGGTATAAACCTGTTTAAAGGGAATCTCGAAAACCTTGGTATGGTTAAAATACCTGCGACTGACGAGTTCCCGCAACTCTTTGCGGTCCATCTGACTGGTCGAAGAAGCTTTCTTCGAAACCGGCAGCCTGACAATCTTGTCAGCAGGAAGATGCCTTACCAGATGTTCTAGTTCAGTGCCTCGCTGCATCAGCACCACCTTATCGGGTTGCACGATGTCGAGTTTGGCTTTTTTGATGGCGCGACCGCCGTCACCCTGCACCCAACCTGTGGTATCGATAATCAGAGCGTCAGCATCTTTTTCGGCCTTGTGCAACATTTCGACCAGACCGGTGAGGGCCGGAACAAAATGCAAACCCGGTGAATGAGCGCCCAGCAGATACATGTGCGTAGGTTCAAGTTCAGTCAAAAAGATAGCCGGTTTTTTAAGAACCAGCATGCCAAAGGTGCCGGGGCAACCGATGTCAGACTGGCCGGTATCACAGTCGAGAATTGCGGTTTTTCCGATTTTTTCGAGCAAACGATTCGCCAGATAAGTGCTGAAAAAAGTTTTGCCGGTATCAACTTCGCCAAGAACGATGATTTTATAGAGAGAACCCTTGACTTTTTCAGATGCAATGCGGTTTGCAAGTTCATCCCACTCGGAGGGAATGGAAGAACTTTCCATTTTGCTGATAGCTTCGGCTTCGGCCTTGATATCAAGTTCAGCGTCTTCAATGGCCAGTATCGGGATTTTTTTGCCAACCGGAACTTCGACTTTTTCGCCAGTGGCTACTTTAGCGCCGATGATTTCGATTACGCCGCCGGAAACAGTAATATTTGCCGGCCCGTTCAGCAGGTATAATTCATTTTTTTTGATGCTCAGGTTCATGTTATCTCTGCTCCTTGTCGAAGACGAGCGATGGCCACATTTCTTTGAGAACATTGGCATTGATAACGGTTACCCGCTGAATTTCACGCATACCGAGATCAAGTTCATCTTCGGAGGTGAGAAGTTTAACAGCTTTCAGGGCAATGCCCTCGCCATCTTTTGCAGAAACTGTGCCGCACAGGCAGTCATCGCCGCTTTTGATAAACACACGCTGGCCAACTTCGATCTCTTCAGGTTTGAGGTTTTTCGCGACTCCACCGACACACATATTCACGATACCAGGGTAGAGAGGCACTTCGTCGTAAAGCCTGACCAGCTGGGTTACCAGTTCTTTTACCAGCAATGGATCTTTTTCTTCTTCAACAATTCGCTTGAGATACTTGATCAGAGCTGGAAAATCAGTTTCTTTAAATGACATCAGGCATTTCCTTTATTTTTTGAGGTATTCGAGGCCGAGTTTGTCGGCGCGGGCCTGCTGTGCTTCGTCAAGTTTCGCAGTGGCGGCCAGATGATCATAGTGCTGCATTTCGCTGAGTATTTCGGTGGCACGGGTAAGAACATTGAGAAAGGTTACCTTGTCAGTTCTGAAGGTGCATTCTGCTGCTTTCGGGTGCCCGCCGCCGCTGATTTTATCCTTATAATCGGCGAAGCGTTTCTGCATTGAATCCTGCATTTCACCGCAGAATTTTCCTGAATGCACCCGGTCACCCGAGCCACGCACGGAAACATGCGTATAATCGTTGCTGACAGCGCTGACCATAATGATCTGAGCAAGTTTATCGCCCGCATTCATTTTGAGTTCGAACAGCTTGATCGAACCGATCATGGGCAACAAAGGCACTCTTGGCCCGACAAACAGATAGATTGAAGTGTCGTGAAGCTTGAGAATGCGTGCCGATGAATCGAGCATTTTGTTCGCGCTTTCCCAGTCTTGCAGAAAATAGGCAAAAATCTTCTGCAAAGTGCCCTGCTGTGGCTGCGGAAGCAGATTAACAAATTCATCAAGCGATTTGATCTTTTTGACTTTGTCCATTTTGTCTGCAACGCCTTCAAGGGCGGTAGCGATACATTCGGCGTGATTAACATTCTTCAGGGCCGGTTCGCGGTCATTATAAAAATATGAGAACCCGCCGCCGCCGGTGGCGTGAACATATTCGGTAACCCGTGAAAGCAGGCAGGTGTGATCGCGCTGTTCGGCATCAAACATGGTCGGGCGTTCTTTGACCAGTTTGAGAAGACCTTTGAAGTTTTTGCCATATTCAACAAAGAAAGGCTTGGCAAAATCAGAAATAATGCCTTTAACCGGCTCAATAGCCCAGTCGCCCTTCAAACCCATCAGGCAGAGAAAGTCATCGAATTCTTCGCGAGTGCCGGCGAGGGTGGCGATTCCATGCGCCAGAATCGAGGTTGAACACCAGGTATAGGCAGGTAAACTGGGGTTATAATACGTGCATTTGTCAGGCGCAACCGGTGTTGGGTGATGATCGATGATATAAACCGGAAGCTTGTCGCAGTAATTGTTGTAAGCAGCCAGGGTGCCCTTGTCGAGCAGAAAAATCGCCTTGGCTTCGGGGGTTTCTTTCAGCGCTTTTTCAAGCTGATCGGGCTGAAGCATGAAGCCTTCGGGGAATTTCGATACCACCTTCCAGCCCTTTTTCTGCAATACACGCTTGAAAATCAGACCGCTGGTCAGGCCATCCGGGTCGTCATGACTGAAAACAAGAGCTGTGCCCTTGGGGCTTTCTACGGCCTGCAGAATCTTCTGCAACCCCGGGTTACCCGCCTTGATTTTGTCCCATTGTGATTTGTGACCCTCGATATCCTTGAATTCTGCCTGCAAAATGACCGCTTCTTCCATATTATATCCTTTCGGTTTTTTAATTACCCGAAAAGTATAGTTTGTATTAAAGCCTCTGGTCAACTACAAATCTGTAATCGGCTGAATCTTTTCCGCCAACCTGCAAACGAATGTTGCCATGCCGGTCGGTGCGATAAAGCTTGGTACCAACCTGATCGTAGTGGGAAATGGTGCGCGGTGACGGGTGCTTGAAGGCGTTGCTGCGCCCAACCATGATTACCCCTGTTTCGGGCTTCACCATTTTAAGAAATGAAAGATAGTCGCTGGTGTCAGCACCGTGATGCGGCACTTTGATGATCTGACTGCGAATGCCTTCGCCATATTTCATGACTTCGCGCTCTGAATCTTCTTCGATATCGCCCGGCAGAAGAATCTGCACTTTTCCGTAGCGCAACAGCAGAACGATCGACATATTGTTAACATCAGCGTAGGTTTTTGCCTTACCTGGCTTATCAGGGTGCAGAACCTGAACAAAAAGCTCATTGCCCCACTCAAGCACATCGCCGGCCTTCAGGCTGGTGCGTTTGATTCGGCTTTTGGTGCAGATTTCATCGTAGCTTTTCCAGGAGTCAGAATAAAAACTCGACGGTGTCTCATAAACCTTATCGACTTCAAATAACCGCAGCACCGGAATCAACCCACCAAGATGATCGTTGTGCCAGTGCGTTACCACAACCCCGTCAAGCTTTGAAATCTTTTGCTGGCGAAGATAATTCTGAACCAGTTCCCGACCCTCGCGCCGGGCGTCAGTAACGGTTACATTGTTGCCACCATCGATCAGAAAATTTTTGCCCCTGGGAGTTCGGATTAGAATGGCATCGCCCTGACCAACATTAATAAAATCGATGCGCAGTTCAGGATTAAGATTAGCTTCGACCAACCCACCATGGTCAGGGCTGAGAACCAGCGCCCAGACAAAAACTACCAGAATGAGCAAAGCAAAGAAAACAAAATTGGTTTTCTTTGACTGAAACGATTTTTGTTCGAAGCCAAACTTGCTCATTTACTTTACCTCAACGAGGTCGATAAATTTTTTCAGGGTTTTGTCAGTCAGGCCAGGCACCTCTTTAAGGTCTTCGAGTGAGAAAAAACCACCGTTACGGTTACGAAAATCGATAAGCTTTTCTGCAAGCTTTTTGCTGACGCCCGGCAACGCATTAACGTCTTCGAGGCTGGCAAAATTGAGGTTAAGCTTGTCACCCCAGGCTGCCTGACCGGCATGCCCACCCACAGCAGTTGCATAGTTCTCAAGGAGTCTGATGCGCTTTTTGGTCATGCCTTTGATGTTCAGCAGGTCATCGAGAGTCTTGATTTCTCCGGTTTCACGGATGTAGGCGAAAATTTTCTGCGCAAGCGCAGGGGTCATTTCGGGCAACGATTTGATGCTCTTGAGGTCGGTGCGGTTCAGGTTAAGTTTGCCGGCATTTTCACTAAGATTAACAGAATCACTTTTCACAAGAACGGTTGAATCAGTGAGACCGGCAATATGGTCAATCGCCAGCAGCAACTTCTGGTTCTGCTGAACCAGGGTGCTGATTCTGACAATCAGCATCATCAGCCCCATGCCGAACAAAATGACCAGCATGGCAAAAGCTATTTTTTCGAGGCGGGTCAATACCATCCAGTCACTGCTCCTTGGCAAATACTCGCGTGTTGATAATACTGCGGTTCTGATCGACCTGAACCGCGCCGGTTTCTGAGGTTACATATACTGGAAACGGCCACTGCCGGAACTGTTGCAGATAACTTCGGCTTCTCGCGGTGATCGTGTTGGCCAGATGGTAGTTTTCCATGAGCCACGCCGACGGAAAACGAAAGCTGACGGCAATGCCCGCCGGATTATGGGCACGAGAAAATTTTTCAAAGGCATCGAGCGGGTATGGCAGATCGGCCAGAAAAATAAAATCGGGCTTGACCTTAACCTGTTCAACAAGCGGGTGCGAGTTGCCTGAAACATAGAGATAGTTGCAACCATTGTGACTGATGTTGAGAATCAGACCATCGTAATACTGTTGAAAGCTTGTTTCAGATGCAGTAGCGGGGGCAGGATACAGAACCTCTATCTGCCCGGCGGCATCGGTGATGCGATCACCTGCAGCGATCTTCACTACTGGTATTTTATGGCGATAGACATCTTCGATCAGCTGATTATAAGAATCAAAAGCGAGTTCAAAGAAGAATGACGGTGGAACCCCTGCATTCATGCCACTCTTAAGGCGTTTTTCAAGTTTCAGATCGCCAAACATGAAAGTTCGTGCATAATCTTCGAAAGTGACGCGCCGCCCGTCTTCGGGTAGCGGAAAAGGCACATAAATCTTGTTAACCCGATAATTATCGAGAACGGAATGCAACCCGGAAATGCGCTCTGGAAGGGCGGAAGTAAGGAAAACCGCCTGAATTTCACGTGCTCCCTTGCCGGAAAGGGCTGGCTGCACGACCCTCTCGCCACGGTCGGTGCCGGCCAGAGGATCATTTAAACCCGCATCAATCAGAGTTATGCAGTTTTCTGACTCGATCAGCAGCGAGGCGCCAAAACCAACGTCGAGCATTGTCATTCTAAGATCCGGGGTTCTTTCGGCGCGGCTTAAAGCCAGAATGCAAACACCGCCCAGCACCACAACCACCAGCATGCCAAGCCCTGTCAAAGGATTCCGGTAGTCTTCGTCTTCCCAGAGGTCAGCGACAGCGCTATAAATAGCTATTACCCAGGTTTTTACATCTGCATAAAAATAAACCAGGTGTAATAACAGAAAATAGCCGATCAGATCGGCAAAACCCGGCTGAGATACTCGCGGGAAAGGTATCAGCAGAGAAAAGAAAGTCGCCATTCCGAGAAAAAACTTGACTCCCAGCCAGTTCGCGGCGTTGAGAACCAGCGCCACCGGCATTCCGATCAACGGCACGAAAGCGCCAATTAAACCGGCGACCAGTCCAATCTGCACGATAACGCCCACCAGTGGAATGGCGATCAGGTTGGCAATCGGCGAAGCAAGCGAAAACTGCCCAAAATAATAGGCCGAAAGCGGGCCCATCATTGCCACCAGAATGGCAACCTGAGCAGCCAGAAAGCTTTTCAGCCAGCCAGGCAGCATTTCAAAAGAAAAACTCTGAAAACTTGACAGGTTCGACAGGCGCCAGGCACCATAGATTAACAGAAGAAAATAAACGCCCGAGAGCGGAAAAAACCAGGGATACAGCACAGTTGATCTGACCGCGATGATCACAAGGTAATACAGACCGGTGCCGACTGCTGCCAGCATAAGGCCTGGGCCACGCAGCAATCGCTGCAGAAACTGAAACGATGGCTCAGAAAACATTGCCAGTGCATAGATTGCCATTACCGACAGAGTAAAACTTGGCTCAGTGAGTTGGAGCGGGTTCATAAAAAGAATAAAATCACAGGCAACGCACAGCGAAAACAAGACCGACAGCTTGAAACCGATATCCTGAAGATAAGCACGCGCCAATATGAAAAGGCTGTTCATCAGGGCGGCACGCACCGCTGAACTCGGCCAGCCAACAATCAGTGCGAAGGTGAACAGCGAAAAAACAATGATCGGAGCAAAAACGCGTAACGGTACGCGGAACATGGCGAAAATTCCGTAGAGAAGACCGGCAATAATCGTAACATGCAGGCCCGAGACGGCGAGAACGTGCGAAACGCCCGTCATTCTGAATTCTTGAGATACCTTTGCGGGCAGACCGCCCTTGAGACCAAGCAGAACGCCCCCGAGAAAACTTGATTCAGGGTAAGGCATGGTCTGCTTGATTACTTTGAGAATCTCATTTTTAACATGCAGAGCAAAACGATACCAGAGAGAGCCGCCCTAGACCTCTTCGATTACCCGCAAAGTCGCCTTGCGCGGCAAAATTCTGATGGTTCTGTAGATGCCGCGATTGCGAAGGTGAGAGCGATAGTCAAGGGAACCAGGGTTGCGACTGGCAGCGGCCTCGCTGAGCTGGCCCTCGATTTCAACCACCTGATTAAAGGCGACCTCTCTGAATGCCTCAGCTTCTTCGAACACCTGGGCAAGTATCAGGCCGCCGGTAACAATCTCGGCCGCCGATTCATCATCAACGTTTTCGTAGCCAGGCTTCTTTTTGGCGCCTTTTTCGGAAACTGACCCGACCTGCATTCTCTTGCGCTCAACCTTGCGAATTGTTTCGGGTTGAATAATGACTTCAAGATTATCGCGGCCAAGCTTGGGCTCTTCAGTTACCCGGCCTCGCACCCGCCAACGCGTGCTTTCGTCGCTCTTTTCGCAAATTGCCTGCAAATGACCTCGGTAATCGTGGCGCAATTCTGAAATATAACGAAACGACCCAAAAGCAGCGACTGTGAGTATAAGAAAAATAAGGCTGAGGGCTGGTAATGCTTCGTCATCGTTTCTGATGCCGGCAAAATTACCCTCAAGAATATTCGAGCTATGCTTATACCAGAATGGAATCGCGGCACACAAACCAAAAACGCCGGTCAGAAGCAAAAAAATACCACTGGCCGTCGCATTGCTGAGCACGGCAAATGCCATGCCCGCCATAAAAGCCAGCGACAGAAAAATAAAGATCTGCAAGTCAGTCGGTTCCCTTGTCGATTTTTACATTCGGGTAATATTCAAGGTTTGAAAGAGAGTTATCCCGGAAACGGTAGTCAGACTTCAGAACCAGCACCATTGCGCCAGCCAGAAAAGTTATGAGCAGCAGAACGATCAAAAATTTCGTGCCATCGTTTTCTTCCTGCATCTGGTGGGGGTTACTCCATCGCAGACCAGGCGTTGGTTTTTTGGACCCAGTCACTGAACAACAAAAAAAACTTTTCAAAGTCAAAACTGGTGATCTGCCTGAAACATGATTCAGCTTCCATGTCTTCGAGAGCGTACATCAGGGTTGAGTATTTCGAAAAAAAGCTGTCGCAGTAAATGCCAAGCAGCAGACGAACCATATAAAATGACTGGAACAGGGCCAATTGCCTTCGCGTGGCATCAGGTATCAGATTGATATCTTTAACCATGGTGGCGGGCTTGATCAACTGGTTGGCACGCTGGGCTTCCTGAAGCCTTGCCCAGCCACTCTGCAGCCATTCGCGGCTATCCCGGCGAATTTTATAGGCAGCCTGCAGGGCAAAGCCCTCGCGAAGCCAGGATGAAGTTCGCCACTGTCTGATCTGCAACTCTCTTTCGTTGACGTGATTATTAAAAAAGAGATGACTGAGTTCACGGGCGGCTACCTCTCCGATGGTGGCGTCAAGCTTGTCAACCAGCAGAAAAATCGAATTGCTCTGATAATCAATCTTGATTGCTTCGCCAACCTTAAGGGCCGAACCAGTCGCTTTTTCAAATTCAGACTCGTTGTTGAGAAGGAAAAAAGCGCCTGCTGGTTCTTCCTGAAAATTAAAAACTTGCTTAAACAGGCTTGTTGAGCGATCGAGACTATCGAGAAGTTCTTCAGCGGCAAGACTTTGCGCGATATCGAAGAATACTGAATAGTTTCTCAGTTCAAACTTCTGGTTCATTGAGTTAAGTGCAGGTGCTGACATGGCATTCCCCCAAGACGGATATTTTTAAGCATACAATTAAACCCAGCCTTAAATCAAGTCATGATTGACTTATAATGTAAATTTACTCTATACTTTATTCACTTCATAAGAACTGACCAGAAAGACGGTTGAATTAATGGAACTTGATAAAATCGAACTGTTTTCTTCGCTTAATACTTCGGAAATTAATCATATCGCCAGCATTGCCAGACGCGTTCACCTTGCTCGGGGCGAAGCGGTTTTCAGTGAAGGAGATTTTGAAAAAAATATTTACATCGTCGAAACTGGTCAGGTCGAGATTTTTAAACGAACCCCCCTGAACGGCGAACAAACGATCGCCCTGATGAAAAATGGCGATTATTTTGGCGAAATGGCTTTCTTCGAAAAGGCAGCCACCCGCTCAGCATCTGCCAGAACCCTGCAGACTACTTCATTGATAATAATCGAAGGCCCTGATTTTGAAAAATTGATTCGCGATTACCCTTCGATAAGCATGAAGCTTCTATCGACCCTTTCCCACCGTCTGCGCGACACAAACCGCATGATTACAAGCGGCACAGGCAACAACCAGCCACGACCAGGCCCTCAAATTAAAGAATGCCAGCTGGTAACGATCGCCGCCGCGAAAGACGGCTACGGCAAAACAACTTTTGCCACTTCTCTGGCCCGCATGCTGGCGCTTGAACTGAACAAAAAAGTTTTGTTTCTCGACCTCGATCTTTATTACGGCGGCGGTACACACCTGCTTGGTGTTCATTCGCCACGCTCAATCATTGATATTATAAACCGCCATCGCCAGGAAGAAGACAAATTCAACCTTCTTGCCGAGTCGATCAAGCTTTCCGAAAATCTTTACACTATCCCTGCCCCAAGAAGCTTTCTTGAAGCTGAACAGGTGCATGCCACCGATCTGATAAAGCTGCTTAAAGAGGCCCGCAAACATTTTGACTATGTCATAACCGACACCGGGTCGATTTTTGATGAAAATCTTTATACTATTCTCGATACTTCAGATCAGATTTTCTTCATGATTAATTTTTCCAATCTCGCTACCGTAACCGATAACGTCAGATTTTTTCACGGTATTTCCAAATTAAACTACCCCCGGGAAAGGTTAATTTTACTAGGCAACAGTGTTGGCCCTGATTTTTCAACCGCCAAAACCAGCCGGGTTTTCCCTTACCCGGTGATTGGCGGTATGCCGAAGGTTGCCGACTTTGAACCGCAATTTGGCAAGCCTGTCTACGATGTTAACCCCAATTCCTCGTATTGCGAAATCATGCGCCTTCTGGTCAGAAACATTCTTAAAGAAACCTTGATCAGACGACCAGCCCCTGCCAAGGGTGGCATTCTTGCCGCATTGTTTGGTGATAACCCTGATTCAACCATTTCGCATCAGTTGATTCAGCTGCATCCGGTCGCCGGCAGCAGTTTTATGCCGATCATCAACTCAAATGACGTCAGATCGCAGGTTAAGTATGTTCGTTATACCCTGTTGTTCGGTTACATTGAAGAGGCCCGCAAAAACCTCCTCTCCTTCATGGAATTTTCTCAATCTTCCGCGCCACTCTGCGAACTGCTCGGCGAAATTTTCATCATGGAAGACAAAAAATCCGAGGCACTCGAAGCATTTCAGAAAGCAATTTCAATCGATGCAAAACAACATGTCGCCCTTGGATACCTCGGCTACCTGACTGGTGTTAAAGAAAAGTTCGATCAGGCTGTGGCTGCCGTTAAAGAAAAAATTGCAGCAAACCCCAAGTTTCTTGACCTGCTCAACGACTACGCCAAAATTCTCATCAGCAACGAAAACTACGAAGAAGCCGCCGTTCAGCTCGACAAAGCCCTCAAAGAAAACCCCCGCTATCTTGAAGCCCGACTGAACCTTGCGCATTGCCTGAGCCGCCTTGGTGAGGCCGACAAAGCGATCATCATGCTGCTTGAAGTCGAAACCAAAAATCCACGCCTGTTTTTTACCCTCGGCGAGATATTCTATTCTACCGGCAGACTCTATCTGGCGTTCAAAGCTTTTTCAAAAGCCAGCGCCCTCTACCCCGCCTACCCTGGTTTGCGGCCGAAACTCTCTGAGCTTTCTTCATACATGCGCAAGCTTGAAGCCGTAATCGATTTGCACGAAAGATTCGTGAACACCAGCCCGGCCTTTCCTGACCTGCATTCAAAACTGGCAACCTTTTATCATCTGGCTGGCAAAACTGAACTTGCCACTACCCATTTTAAAAAGGCCCTGGCCCTGAATCCGAACTATCAATCTGCAGCCTTTAAACTTGATTTAATGCAAAAAGACGAAATTATCAGGCTCGCAAAAGAAAAACTCGAAGAAGTCACCCCTGATAATGCTGATGTCACCCAGAATCTTAAAGCCAATATCATTTTTTCATCTGATGACCAGCGCAAGTTTCTGCCTGAAGAATCAGTGCTTCAGGTTAAAAACGTAAGAACTTCAAAGACCCTTCAGAAAGTCATCAACTTTTCTCAATCAGATTCCGGCACCATCGAAGTTGATTGCTCGCCCCTGGGTTTGCTCGCCACCCAGGATATCCTGTTGTTTCAGATTATCGATGTAAAAAACTCAAGCGTGCTGCGATTTGCCCCTCATTACCTCGAAAAAGACGAAATCAGCGCCAATCGCTGTGAGATCGCTCTTGATCTTGAAATTGATAAGAATGCCACCGACATCGAAACTTTGACCAGATTCTTTCTGGTTCACCTATGCTCAAAACAACTGGCGGAAACAATCTGCGCCAGCTCATCAATGCGTGCCACGCTGATCAATTCAGCCAATGGCCTTGAAGCCGAAGGCTTTCTGAACCCCGAGAACAACGAACAGATCAATTTTGTATTGAATTCCCTGAAACTATCAGCAGAAGGCATTCCGGCAGTCAAGCCAGGCGACAAGCTCTCAATAAAGGTTTCTGACGGCAAAGCCGCCGATGTTTTTGCAATGGAATTCGCAGTTGGCAAAACTGATGTGCAGAATTTCTGCAAGGTGGTCATACCACAGAATATCGTTGCCAAGGCGGCACAAGCCGCCTGATAAAAGTTTATTTTTCAGTTTGCATCCAGGTCTGCAACCCGTTTGCCATACCAGTCAGCAGCGCAACACCCCTGATAAAACAGAACAAGGGCATCACCGCTGCCGGCAACGGGTTTTGGGGAAGAGCGGTGCGAATCAGAGGCATACAGGAAGCCAGCCAGCAAAGCTTCCAGATAAAACGGGCCGATTTTGACAAAACGACCAACGGCAGGGCAACCAGCAGTAACAGCTGAATTTTAAGAGAGCCTGGCGTGTAGGTATCGTTGCCGGCCCTGGCAAGGTGACTTCGGTAGATGCGCATCCGCCAGTAACCGCGCCAATATTTGAGTTTTGCATAGTTCAGCCAGCCCTCACGATGAGTGTGGGCAACGGCAGCCTCAGGCACAAAGATAAACCGCGCCCCGCTAGTCTTAACTCTGAACGCCAGATCAACATCTTCATTCTGGCGAAGTTCTTCGTTAAAACCGCCGGCCGCAAGAAAAGCGCTTTTTCGGTAACCACCCGAGTAAGTATCTATAAAGTCAATTTCAGCGTAACTGGCCAGTTTTTCATAGCGCTCTGCAAATTCAAGCTGAGCCAGGCGTGCCCAGAGATCATGCTGATGCGTTATATAGACACCCTTTACTCCGGTAACTTCTGGGTCAGCGAAGGGGCGCAGCATTTTTTCAACCCAGTCGGTGGCCGGAACACAATCGGCATCAGTGAACAGCAAAATGTTATTTTGGGCCAGGGCAACCCCGGCATTGCGAGCCGCACCAGGGCCAGAATTTTTGGCCAGGCGATGGCAGCGCAAAGTCATTTTTGCTGAAAAAGAATCGATCTGCCTGCTGATATCTTCGCTCGAAGCATCGTCAACAACGATTACCTCAAATGCAAAACCGGTAACTTGACGACTCAAGGCCATCAGGCAGCGGGCCAACCCTTCGCCGCCGTTATAAACCGGAACAATTACCGAGGCATTCAGTTCGGAAGGCTCGTTGTAAAGCATCAATCTATGCGGTTTTTTGAATAAAATCGATCATGGCAAAAATATCCTGCTCGTCGGGGGACCTGACTAGAAAGGCTTCGTTGCCCATGACTTCGGCAAAAACCAGCGGAACGGCTGTATGATCGGCGATTTTTTCGCCAAAACGCGCAAAAATTTCATCAGTGGCATGAAGGTAATTTTTGCCGGCTTTGCGGGCAATATGGGCGGCAAAATAGCGGCGCTCAAATTTTGCATAAAAACGGTTATCAGCAATAACGTTTGCCCATTCCTGATAGACATTAACATCGTTGGCGTAGTTCATCAGATCGACAGTGTAACCGCCAGGCGGGCGGCAGTTCATTTCGAGAACGAAAAGTTTGGCATCACTGCGGCGCCTGAGGAACTCGAGATGGAAAAATTTAGCGCGAATATCAAAGTCTTTGACGATTTTGCTGCCAATCTCAATCGCATCTTCAGGTATATTGCGCACGATGTAAAAGCTGAGATCCTGGTTATACTCAACCAGATCAAAAGCACCGTTGGTTGAGCGCAGTGACGAGGAAAAAACGATTTCACCGTTCTGGTCGGCGATGCCGTCAAAGGTCATCAGCTCACCATCGATGAACGGCTCTACAAAATAGTCGCCCTGAGATTTTTCGCTCCAGAACCTCGCCAGATCGCCTTCGTTATCAATTTTGAATGCCGCCACTGCCCCGACGCCGACATCTGGCTTGGCAAAAACCGGGTAACCGTGCTTTTTAATAAAGGCCTTAAGGGTCTTTTCACTTTCGACAATTTCGCCATCTACCACAGGAGCCTTGCAGGCACGAAAAATCTTTTTCATTTCTGACTTGCGCTTGATCTTGAGTGTTTGCGCGACATCAGGGCCAACAATATTAAAGTCTTCGCGCAAACGGGCTTCATGCATCATCCAGTATTCATTATGTGATTCGACGCGGGTAACCCGGCCATGCCGATGAATTAAAAAGGCGGCCGCCCGGTAAACCTGGTCGTAATCTTCCATGTGATCGACACGGTAATAATCAGCAAGAGCGCCTTTAAGACGTTCGTCAAGGTTTTCGGGGTGTTCTTCGGCAATGCCAAGAACCCTGACCCCACAATTAGCCAACCCAACCACGAAATTAATAAAATTTGGCGGAAAATGCGGTGAAAGATATAGCAGATTCATGAGAATTTCCTGTGTTTAAGTATTGCGGCGGCCATCTTTGCGAAAAACCTGCCGGTCAGAAGGACAAAATTGCAGTATCCATGTCCGGCCGCTGTAATTCTAATCAAATCTGCAAGTTTTGGCAACTGTCGATGACTCTTGCAATTTTTCATATCAGACTGCTATGCTGCAAACTAACTATGATGCTCTGCAACCGAATAAGTCTGGCAACGCTTTTGATTTTTTTTCTGCTTGGCACTGCTTTTCTGCAGGCCGCGAGTATCTTCAGCGATTTGCAGATTCTTGAAACAGCAGTCATGCGGACGATTGACCGCCTGCAATCAGATGCGCAGATCGACCCACCCGAAAACAAATCTGACTCCGACTTCAGGCAACTGGCAGGAAGGCAGCTTGAATTTTCACTGTTGAGCCTGGGTGCCGAAAATTTATTACACGAAGACTATTACAACTTTTCGCTTTATCTTATTGCCAGAAGCTTCAACAGGCCAAAACTGGCCCGAGAACTACTCGTCTACGAAACTGGCATGGCTGAGTTCGCTCCGCTGAAAAGGTGGCTTGAGCTGCGAATAAACGCCATTGACCGCACAACTAACGCCTCAATAACCGCCTCAACAAGTGTATCCTGTGGAAGTTTTTCGATCAACGATGAATTTGTTGACCTGAAAAAATTACTAAAAAAACATAAAGTCAAATAGATGCAGATTTGCAGTATCGCGGCCGCTGTTATATACTTCTCTGCAAATAATAAAAGGAATTGAGCTTCATGGAATATCTGTTTCCCGCCCTGACCGGTATTAGTCTTGCCGCCATGACCGGTTTCAGAGCTTTCCTGCCGCCATTGATCCTGGGTATTCTCTATCGTTTTTTTCCTGACATGGTTGTTATCAACGAAGGTTTTGCATTTCTCGCCAAAGACCCGGTGTTAATAACTCTCGCCATAGCTGCTGCTTTTGAGTTTCTGGGCGATAAATTTCCGTTGGTCGATAATCTTCTCGACTGGCTTGAGCTGCCGGCCAAGGTTGCCTTTTCGGCCATACTGACCTTCGCCATGGTGCCGGCTGCCAGCAACTGGTTTTATCTGCTGATTGCAATGGTTTTCGCCGAAACCGCCACCCTTACCGTTCATACCGGCAAAACTGGCTTGCGGGCTGCATCTACGGTGGCAACCGCCGGGGTCGGCAACCCAATCCTGGGGGTCATTGAAGACATAGTGACCTTTGTCGGTACTATCCTGGCAATTGTGCTTCCATGGCTGGCGGCGATTCTGCTGGCCTATCTTCTCTATCGCTGTGTCCGCTTCATTACCGGGCCGATGGGCGGCAACGAAGGCAGGCTTGCCGAAACCCGGCCTTCATTTGTATGGTTTAACATCACTCAGGCTTGCAGTCGCTGGTTTTTCAGAATCTATAACGGCATGAAAATTTATAATTATGAACTGGTGCCGGTTAACGAACAATTTGTTACCGTGGCCAATCACGCCTCAATCTGGGATGGCTTTATCATGGGCGGGGCTGTTAGAGTACCCCTCTTCATCATGGTTAAAAAAGAAGCCTTCGACAACCCGTTCAAAGGCTTCTTTTTACGTAAGGTTCTCTGTTTCCCGGTTGACCGCTCAAAGGTAGACGCCACAGCAATTAAAACCGCCATGAAACTGCTCAATGATGGTCAGCGCCTCGGCCTTTTCCCTGAAGGAACAAGAAACCGGGTGGGCAAGGTCAGTCAGTTCAAATCAGGCGCTATAAAGTTCGCTCTCAAAAAGCAACTGCCAATTGTTCCAGCTTATATAGCCAATTCACACCTGCTTACCCCACCGGGCACTATTCTGCCGCGCCCGGCCCGAATGTCGGTGCATTTTCTCGAACCCATTGACACCAAAGCAGAGCTCGAATCAGGCAAAGACGAAGAACAAATTCTCGCCATGCTTTACAAGCGCATCTGCGACAAAGGCACCGAAGTCATGGGCTACGATGTCAGAGAACTTTCGAGCTGATGCCGACCCCCCATTTTTTTTCAACAACCCCGAATCACGCATCCTGGATCAGAATTGATTACCAGACCCTGCTCGGTAACATTGCCAGGCATTGCCAAAATGCCCGTTTGCTCGATCTTTCGCTGCCATTTATGCGCAGAACCTATAAAACAGCTGAAGAAGACCTGGTCCGCTCAGGAATCAATGGCGTCTTGTGCAGTGACCCGCGCACGCTTCTCAGTGTTTCAGCGTCTATGCAACGAATTCTCAGACCTGGCTTTTCGCAGGCCGAAACCGGGTATGCTCGTGAAGGCTTGCTGCCGGTGCTCAGTTCGTTCAGCGAATGCCTGAACCTTTCAAATTTGGCCCAAAGCCTTGATCAGCGCCTGCCCTTCCTTGTGCGTGCGCGGAGCCGCTTTGGCGAATTCGGGTCTGGCGACTGGGGTCTCGATTCGATCTGTGAAAAGCTTCCTAACGTTCCCATGATTGATCTGCACGGCTTTTTTCTGACCCGGCCGGTTGATGAATCCGAGGTCAGCTCTTTCAAGCGCCAGTTGCGGCGTCTTGAATCGCCGGCTTCAATGCTTCTTCTACCCCTGGCTTTGACCGAAAATGGCACCTCAGGTCTTAACCCCTTCATCGAATGGGAATCAGTCGGTCTCGAAAAAAGCAGCAATGGCTCTTTTCCGCTCGAAATAGGTTTTTGGGCGTTCCCGATCAAGACCGGGCCTGATTATCAGATATTTCAGGCTGATTTAGGCTCAGCCAGCGGCCTGCCTTCTGGCGCTTTTCCGGCGATGATCGGCGGTCACAACGCCAGAATGCAAAATATGCAGATTAATTGCTGTGAGTTTGTGGTTGAAAGGCATCTGCCGGGGCCTTTTCCGGTGGCCGGGTTTCTTACCGGGGGCGATCTGCACGCGCCAGTTGATCTTCGACAATGGCAACAGACCGATCTGCAGAGCCTGCTGGCCCATCTGAACAATTGCCCGGTTTTCTTGCAAACTGGCAATGATATTGTTGAACTGCCAGCCTGAAACCTCAAGCTTGCATTGTTCAGAATCTTCCTTGTAGTTTAATTTCGCCGGCCTCAGAGGTCATAGAGGTTTCACCCCGCGAAAAACGTGCCGGCAAACTGTCGCGGTCAGACTCAATGATCGCCATGAGCCAGCTCTCGACCTGATCGCGACACCACCCGTGTTCGGGTGCCTGCCAGCTGTTAATTGAGATGCTGCCAGCTTTAAACCTGTCTGCCGACCGGGCAATTTCGACCCTGATCACCAGGCTGCGCATCATAAAGCCCGAACCAATCAGATAAAAAGTGCCGCCACCATCGGTTGCAACAAATCGGGCCTTTTGCAGGCAGAAGCCCTTGACCGGCGGAATCTGCCAGGCATTCAGCAACGCATTAAACTCTGATGGTTTCAGTATCAGGGTTGAACTTGCCTGGTTCTCAATGTCGAGGCGCTTTTCTTGAAGTCTCCAGAAGTCTTCCTGGGCAGGGCCGGCAAATTCAGGCATTTTGGGGGGTGTGCTCATAAGATCGACGGGTGTGGCCAGAAAAAACCAGCCGACAACCAACAGCAGTACCAGCATCGCGACCGGGTAGATGCATCCGCAGCCGATTCCAATAAACAAGGATCTTAAACAGCCGGTGCGTCTGGTTGCAGGTTTGTCGGCCATGTTATGCGAAACTCTTGAGAACCGTCTTTTCTTCGAAAGACAGGAGCTTTTCGATATCGAGAAGAATGATCAGCTTATCTTCAAGTTTTGCGACCCCCTGAATGTACTGGGAATCAATATTTGAAGAAAACATTGCCGGTGCCTTTTCGATTTCATCGACATAGAAGCGCATAACTTCAGAAACGTTATCGACAATCATGCCCACCTGGTTCTTCTCAAGCTCGACGATGAGAATTTTTGCGGTGCTTTTGCTCTCGTTCGGAGCCATGTCAAAACGCTTGCGCAGATCGATTATCGGAATAATGAAACCACGCAGGTTTATAACCCCTTCGACGAATGGCGGGGCTTTCGGAATCTTGCGAATATCGGTCATCGGGTAAATTTCGCGAACTTTATGAATATAGAGTGCATATTCATCTTCGCCGATGTAAAAACCGACGGCCTGGACTTCCTGGCGGATACTGGCTTTTTTAACGGCCATTATTGACCCCTTCGCCCTGAGCGGCCTGGGACTGCTGCTTTGCCGCAAATTGCCGGCGTTTTTCTCTTATGTACATGACCATAGCCGATATCTGGGTGATGAATACGGCCAGATCATCAAGCCAGCCGATCACCGGCATTATGTCTGGTATCACATCAACCGGGCTCAGCACATAAATTACTGTGAAGACGAACAACATAAACTGTGCCACCGGGCTGGCAACCAGTGATTTTGGAATCGATGGGCCTTTTTCGGTCATAAATCAGCTTTCGAGGTCTTCTGAGCCAAAACTCAGCGGCAGAAGTTCTTTAATTGAAGTTTTTCTGGTTTCGCCGCGATTGTTAACCAGAATAATCTCGACCTTGGGGGCAAGTTCGAGAATAACCTGGCGGCAGGCGCCGCATGGTGCCGTAAAAGCCGGCCGATCAACATAGATCGCCAGCCTGGTAAAATTCTTTTCGCCCCTGGCTATTGCGGCAAACAGGGCGGTGCGCTCGGCGCAGTTGGTCAGGCCGTAACTGGCATTCTCAACGTTACAGCCCTGAATAATTTCACCGTTTTTGAGCTGCAGCGCGGCACCAACCTGAAAATTCGAGTACGGTGCATAAGCTCTTTTGCTGGCTTCAATGGCTTTTTCAATCAGTTCCTTGTCTTTCATGCTTTCACCTCATCTGTCTATTTCTACCACAAAGCAGACAGTAACTAAAGAAAAAAACACCCCTGACTGGCAGGGGTGCTTTGCATTCGTTAGCGTTTTGAAAACTGTGGTTTTCTTCTTGCTTTTTTGAGACCGTATTTTTTGCGTTCCTTCATGCGAGGATCGCGGGTCAGGTAGCCATTTTTCTTCAATGGAGAACGGAATTCTTCATTGAATTTGACCAGGGCGCGTGCCAGACCGTGGCGCAGGGCACCAGACTGACCAGTGCTGCCGCCGCCGGCGATATTGGCGAATACGTCGAACTTGCCAAGGGTTTCAGTGGTGGCAAGTGGCTGTACGATGATTTTGCGTGTCAGAGGAATCGGGAAATAATCCTCGAAGGCTCTCTTATTGACAACGATCTTACCTTCGCCTCTGCAGATGCGGACGCGAGCGGTTGCGGATTTTCTTCTACCGGTTCCCCAGAAAAACAGTTCGGCCATGATGATTTTCCTCCTTCCTTACTTGGTAAGCTTGATAGCTTTGGGCTGCTGAGCGGCGTGCGGGTGTTCAGTGCCAGCGTATACTTTGAGTTTGCCGAGATAGTTTTTTCTCAGCTTGTTGCGTGGCAGCATGCGCTTTACGGCAATCCAGAGCATCTTGTCAGGAGTGTTTTCGAGCAACTGGCCGTAGGTCAGGGACTTGATGTGCCCTGTGTATCCGGTGTGCCAGTGAAAAAGCTTGTCATCGTGTTTTTTGCCGGTCAGAACGATCTTGTCGGCATTGATAACGATAACGAAGTCACCACAATCAACATTGGGGGTAAAAATAGGGCGGTGCTTGCCACGAAGGCGAGCAGCAACCTGAGAGGCCAGACGGCCGAGAGGCATGTCTTTGGCGTCTACAACGACCCAGTCACGGGTAAAGTCAGTTTTCTTAGCATGGAACGTCTTCACCGATTTTCCTCCTTCTTCGGTTAATACATGACTTTCATCAGATAAAGTCCGCCTGGCGGTGCAGGGGCGCCAAGCCTTCGTCTATTCTGATTACGGTACAGTTCTGGGATTTCTTCAGACCGCATCTGACCAGTGCCAATGAGCTGTAACGCTTTTGCCATGTTTCGTACCATGTTATGCATAAACCCGGTGCCGATCACGTCAAAGGTCAAAATCTCATCTTTCAGGACAACGCCTGTCTCAAGAACAGTTCTAACGGTGCTTTCATACTGGTGCGGGGATTTGGCAAAAGCTGCAAAATCATGTTCGCCAACCAGGAGTTCAGCTGCTTCACGCATTAAACCAACATCTAACGACTGATCAAGCTGCCAGAAAAACCTTTCGAGAAAGGGTGAGCTGTTTTTGACCAGCCGGTAAAGATACCGGTAATGCTTGCCACGAGCCGAAAAACAAGGGTGGAAGCTTTCATCTGCTTCTTCTGCCCTGCCAATCCGTAATGCTCCAGGTAAAGCACCGTTCATTCCAATGATTAATTTTTCAATGGGTATCGGACACTCAGTTCTGAATAGAACCACCTGTTCAACTGCATGAACACCGGTGTCTGTCCGGCCCGCCCCGATAGCTCTGCTTTTTTCGCCGGTTATCAGCCTGAAAACTCTTTCGAGTTCGCCCTGCACAGTTGGGATGTGCGGCTGAAACTGATAACCAAAAAAGGCACTTCCGTCGTAGGTAACGAGCAGTTTAATGTATCTGGCGGGATTTGTCAAGGGAATTAAACCAATAAGACCGGATTTGTGTACAGCAAAAAGATATTTTACCAGATTGGATGTTGAAAGTAAATTTAAAAACGCCAGTATTCAGCGGCCACAACGAATTTTTACGGCAACCTGTGTTTTAAGAATATCAAGAAGCTTCATAATTTCGTCGCTTGAACCAGACATGAGCGCAACTTCAAGATTGTGGGCCATTTCGCGGATCAGCTGCGTTTCGCCGAGGTTCGCCGATTCCATGGCTTTGCCAAGCTTTTCAAGGAATTCACCGAAACTGATGTTCGCCTTTTCGAGCTCGCTGCAGGAATCCCAGACGATGTCAAGATGCTCTTTTTTCATGGACGTACCCTCACACTCATTTAATATAAATTTTTAAAACTCTTGCTTCATTATAACAAAATTGTGCAATTTGTAAAAGAAAAAAGCGATATTTTGCTTCAACGTTTTGCTTCAAGACCCTGTTTCTGGTAAATATACTACGTCTAATTCGCAATAAGGGGAAACTTTATGACCGCCATCACCGCAAGTCTGATCGCCGGGCCAGTTAACGTGCCCGAAAAGGTTCTTGCCGCTTATCATCACAACTACGGTTCGGCCGACCTCGACCCGGATTACCTTAATTTATACAACGACTGCGAAAAAAAGCTTCAAACAATACTCGGCACACAAAACTCTGTGATCATGCAGACAGGCGAAGGCATGCTTGGCCTCTGGGGCGCTCTCAAGAGTTGTATCAGGCCAGGCGACCAGGTTGTGGCAGTCTGCACCGGGGTCTTTGGGTATGGCATCGCCGACATGGCTGAAACCATAGGCGCAAAGGTCAGGCGCTTTGAACTGCCATTCAACAGCACAGTAGACGATTGCAGTAAACTTGAAAAAATCGTTGCCGCCTGCAAACCAAAGATGATCACGGCAGTGCACTGCGAAACACCCTCAGGCACTCTTAACCCGCTGCACGGCATTGCCAGAATTAAAAAAGCCCAAAAGGTGCCGCTTCTCTGCGTTGATAGCGTTGCAAGCGCTGGTGGAATGCCGGTTGAAGCCGATAAAAACTCAATCGACCTTTGCCTGAACGGCAGCCAGAAATGCCTCTCAGCCCCACCCGATATGACCTTCGTTGCCATAAGCGAAACCGCCTGGGAAATCATCGACCAGGTAAATTACGCCGGCTACGATGCGTTCAAGCCATTCAGGCACGCCCAGAAAAATTTCTATTTTCCGAACACCATGTACTGGCATGGTCTGGCTGGTCTGTCGGCTGCGGCCGGTCTGTTACTCTCTGAAGGCCTGGCAGCTGTTTTCGACCGGCATATTCAGGCCCAAAGTTATTGTATCAGCAGAATAGAGCACATGGGTCTCGAACTTTTTCCTGCAAACGAGGCCTGCAAATCCCCATCAGTCACCGCTGTAAAAATACCCCCAGGAATCACCTGGGAAGAACTTGATCGCCGCTGCCGCAGTCGTGGTCTTGCCGTTGCCGGCAGTTACGGGCTCCTGGCTGGCAAAGTATTCAGAATTGGGCACATGGGCAGCCAGGCAGACCTGAAGCTCCTCGAACATGGTCTTAACATTCTGGAATCAGTATTGTGAGCCCGACGGCATTAAAAATCGGCGCTTACTATTATCCGGGCTGGCATTCTTGCAAGGTTCGCGATGCCGCTTTTCCCCGGGGCTGGAACGAATGGCAGCTGGTATATAACTGCAAACCAGCTTTTGCAGGGCACGAACAACCTCATCTGCCACTGTGGGGTCCTGAAAATGAAGCTGACCCAGAGGTTTTTACCAAAAAACTGCAAGCAGCTGAAGAATACGGCGTTGACCTCCTGGTATTTGCCTATTACTGGTCACGCGGCAAAAAACTGCTTGAAGGGGCATTGAATCAAGGTTTTTTGGCAAATCGACAGCGTGGCAGAACCTCGTTCGCCCTGATGTGGGCAAACCGCATGCCCCGAAAAGTCATGCCGGTCAAAGACAGCGGGGCACGCCTGATCGACCCGTCGCGCCTGGTCTATACAGACCCGGCTGATTTTCTTGATTTTATAAAACATCTCGCCGAACATTACTTCTGTCAGCCTGATTATTTCAAGGTCGATGCTGCATGCTACCTGAGTATTTTTGACACCACCTTTTTTATCAGACAGCTTGGCCCCGAACTGGCGGCCATGGCTATTAAACAGAGTCGAAGTTATCTTGCAGAAAAGGGCATGCAGCTGCATCTTGCCGCCATTGACCCCATCGCTGAGCATCAGCCGCTATTGAGGCAGATCGGCTTTGACAGCGTCACCCATTACGTCTTTCTTCCTGAATGGAGCGGTGAATATCTGCAAGACTACCAAAGCTGCGCTGACAACCGCGAAACACTTTGGGCGCAGTACCAGGATACCACCGGGCTGCCCTATGTTCCATCTGTCAGCCCTGGCTGGGATGCCAACCCACGTGCCAGCGACTACGGCAAGGAGAAACCCCGCAAATATCCATGGTCACCGGTAGTAACCGGAACCAGCCCGCAGGCTTTTGGGAAGTTTCTCAAACGTGCCGTAGATTTTGCCAGCCACAAATCAGGGTTCCCCCACCCTTTTGTCATGATTTCATCATGGAACGAGTGGAGCGAAGGCCATTATCTTGAACCAGACGAGAAGCATGGCTTCGCCTGGCTGGATCAAGTTGCCCTGGCGAGAAAGCAAAGTCTGCAAGATGGATAAACGCTGGGCTTTTTTTACTGTTGACTTTGAACTGACCAATATCTGCGCCCAGAACTGCCTTTTTTGCCCGCGCCACGGCTTGACACGCCCGGCCGGGTTCGTCAGCCCTGATCTTTTTGCAAGCCTGGCCAGGCAACTGGCTGCTGCGGGGTCACGCCTGACCTTTTGCGGCATGGGTAACCCTCTACTACACCCCGCCCTTGAAGAAATAGCGGCTATTTGCCATGAACACGGCCTATATTACGGTCTTACCGTTCAGGCGCCAGCTCTCGACCTGCATGGCCTTGCTCAGATAGCACTTCTAAGGCCGGCCTTCATCGAAATTTCGTTTCCAACCACTGACCCAGCGCTCTTCTCGAAAATATACCCCGGCCAGAGTATGCAGGATGCCATCGAAGGTTTACATAACCTCGCAAGGCAACGCAACGGAACCCGGGGAATGGTTATCAATGCGGTAACCGTTGCGACAGAAGCTGCTTCACATGTCGAAATCAGCAGATTCTGGCAGACAGAAGGTTTTGAATGCCGCATACAGCTTTGCCATTCGCGGGGCGGCAACCTTTTAAATACTGAACTGGTCAATGCTGTCGCTCGCCCTGTCAATTCCTGCGGTTTGTTTGCAACCCATGCCTTTATTACCTGGCAGGGCCATCTTCTGGCCTGTTGCCATGATTTGAGCGGCATTACCCAGGTCGCCGACCTGACAGAAATAACCGTAACCGAGGCGGCAACCCGCAAACTGGCAATACTCGAACATGGCATGCCTTTTTCAATTTGCCGCAATTGCGATGAACCGGCTGCCAGCCGCCCGATACCCGATCGGCCCTTCCCTGAATCAGCCAAAGCTCGATCAAGGTTTCTTAAAAATCACTGCCAGCACAAAAGCCCTTAACCCGGCCAACAAAATATGATACTATCTGCACATGAAAATCAGCGAAATACCCATAAGTCAGCTTGTTCGTCTTCTGCCCGAAGCCCTGTGCACACCCTCTGACGCATTGCAGGCAAGCGTTGCCCGCCATGGTGTTCTGGCGGCACCGGTTGTCTGCGATGGCATTCTCTGTGACGGCCATCGTCGTTTGTCTGCCGCCAGAAAGGCCGGAATCACAAGCCTGATGTGCCGTGAGACCACCTGAAACCCCGGGCTGCTCTTTGCTGAACTGAACAGCAATCGTGAGTTAACCCCTTATGAAGCCGCCGCTGTCTATGCAAATCTCGATTCAGCATCTCAAAAAGCATTTTTAGAACAAACTGGTCTTTCAGAATCACCCCAGATGGGTTTTGCCCTGAATTATATTGCTAGGCAAATTCTTTGCCAGCCAGATTTGCTCACCTATTCTTTGCCAATCAATGTCTGGCGGGAGCTTGGGCACCTTGGCGAGGCAATCAGACGTTTTGCCATACCGCTGTTAACCTTGCCGGGAACTGCCGCCGAAAAGCGCAATATTGCCGCTCTGTTACGACAGGCCATGCGTCGGAATGAACTGCCATCGTCGTTAACAGGCCAGTGCGCTGCTGAAGTTATTGACAACCTGCAGAAAATTGCGCAGCCAAGGCGCTCAGCCGCCCTGGAAAAATTTCAGGAGGCTATTGCATCTTCTGGCCTGCCGCCTGCAACCTCTTTAAAGATCGACCAGACGTTTGCCATGCCCGGTATTCATCTTTCGATGCAGATTACCAGGCAACATACCAGCCGGCTTGACCAGGCCAGAATTGCCATCGAGTCAATTTTCAGCGCCGTTGAAGAGCTATGACAGAAACTGTGTTTAACTTCAACAATCTTTTTGTAGCGGCCGATGTGGCCGAACTGCCTTTGGCAAAAAGCATCAGGGGTCAGGTAGGATTTAAACACCAGCTTGAGATTTCTGGCGAGCAGCACCCGGGCGATGGTCTGCTGCTGGCACGCAATCATGGTGCTTTTATCAAGCCCTGCCCTGGGCAAAAAGGCAGCGTCTGTTGCGGTTACTGGGTTGTGGAATGGGGCATGGGATGCCCTTTTGGCTGCGAATACTGCATTATCCAGAATTACACCCGGGCTGGCGACATTACCCTGTTCCTGAACTGGGAAGACTGCCACCGCGAAATCATCGATTTGCGGAAGCAGGTCAAAGGCCCGATCAGACTTGGCACCGGGCAATTCGGCGACCCGCTGGCACTCGAAAAGATTTTTCCCTTGAATGCCGCAATCATTGACTGGACTGCCGGCATGCCTGATTTTACGGTTGAGATCAAGAGCAAAAGTGCTTATATTGAGCCGGTGCTGCGTGCCAACGATGCCAGGCATGTCACCCTCGCCTTTTCTCTCAACCCGCAAGAGATAATTGATCGCCTTGAACACGGGGCAGCCAGCCTAGAAGAACGCCTGCATGCGGCGGCAACCGCTGTCAGAAGCGCAGGGTGCCGGCTGGCATTTCATTTCGACCCGGTCATTCCGGTGCCAGACTGGAAAGCGAAATATTCTGAAGTCTTCAAAATCATGGACAAACATCTTCGTGGGCTGCCAGTGAACTGGATTTCCCTCGGAACTTTCCGCTTTCCGAAGGGGTTTCAGGAATACGTCGAAAAGTATCACCCTGAAACCGGCATTTTCGCCGAGGAATTTTATCCGTCTGCTGATGGTAAGATTCGCTACTTCAGGCCATTCCGCGAAGAAATCTATTCTTTTATGCGGGCGGGTCTGCATGAGTTTTTTGCTGACGCACCGGTTTACATGTGCATGGAAACCCCGGAAGTCTGGGAGCGCCTTGAACACCGCGCCTTTGGCGGCAGCGACCTGAAAAAACTCCTCGACGGCAGTCTGGCGAAGTCTCAGCCATGATTCTTTATTTATGCCCTTTTCAGGCAGAGGCTCGCCTGTTGGCTTCTATTCTGCCTGCTTGCCGGGTGATCGGGAAGGGGCGCCGGGTTTTTAAGAACGGTGAAATTCTAACCTGGAACGCTGCCGGGCCGCAGGCACTGACTGCCGCAATTCAACAGCATGACAAACTGCACGAGTTTTCCCGGGTCGTTCTGTTTGGGGCTGGCGGTGCTCTTTCTCCCAGCTTAAAAATTGGTGAGCTGTTCGCCGCCAGTTCGGTAAGTGATGGGGTCAGAAAACTTCAATTGAGCGTGCCTGCCGGGTTTGCCTGTTGTGAGCTGTTAAGTGTCGGGCAGCCAATTTTGTCGGCAGCAGAGCGGCAGAGCGCTTTTTCGAAGCACTCGACGGCCATGGTCGATATGGAAGGTTTCTGGTTTGCTGAAAAATTCTCTGGTTCTGCACAACAGGCGGCCATTATCAGGTTTGTCAGCGATACTGCCGGCGAACCTTTTAAATTGCCGTTTTCAGAAGCAATAGCCAGAAATATGCGTAAGAACGCCGAGCTTTTTGCAAAACTTTAAATTTATAGTTGCGCTCTGAAACAAACTTAAAGCAAGCAGACGAAAGCTTACAATCAGGATCGGGTCGATAACAAACTTGTTGAAACGCTGGCAGATTTTGTTTCTGGAGTTTCAAAGCGATCAGCTTGCAGCTTTCTGGCGACTGTAAAACCCGAGAATTATGCCAAGAGCTACCGACCAAAGGGCTGCCAGGCCTATCTGGTAAGGTTTTGGCAGGCAGAAGGTGATGGTGTGAGCGGGCACCCAGAACCAGAGAAGCGACATGAACCCCTTGTCGATATTTGCCCAGTTTTTTTGCCCGGCCACCAGATTGTCGAGAAGTCGATGCATGAGCACCAGAAATGGCCCGAATTGCAGGTTCATCGCCGCAGAGACGGCAAAGGCACGAGGCAGGCCGGCTATTTCCGGGAGCATACCATCGGCAACCAGTTTATCAATGAAACCATTAAAGCCAATGAAAGCGTACTTGATCAATACCGCCAGAAATGCCCATTCGAGCATTTTCAAGAATAAAATCCGCCCCGAAAATGGTGCAGAAACTTTTTTTTCGACAATCCACCTGGCAATTACATCACCAAAAGTGCCGAGCAGAGCAAACTGCAGCATTGCAGAAACAACAGGGTGCGCGATTACAAAAGCAACATACGTGTCCATAACTTTTTCCTGTGTGTATCGTCGCCGGTAAACTGGAATTTAAAATGACTATAGTTCAATACGGCCGAGATTGTTGAGCACTCTGACTTCAGCCGCGACGATCTTACCATAAATACCGCTTTTCTGGTAAAACGGATTAAAACCGAAAATCAAACAGGTAAAGGCTTCCCAGAAAGCAACCCAGGCTGCGATAACGAGACCTTCCTGGAAAATTTTCTTCCAGAGCTCTTGTTCATCGGGGTTTGGAAACTTATAGTACGAAACAACCAGCATCAATATAACCCCAAGCAATAACAAGGTCGAAAATTTTCGGAATTCTTTGTGCATATTCTGCCGCTCAACCTCATGTTGAAACATGAAAAAATTGACCATTGCCTTGCGAAGAATGTTTTCTTGAAGCATGTTGTATTCACGATCAATAGTGATCCGGATTACAAAATCAGTGTCATTTAGTTCTTTAACGCAGCCAATCACGTATTCAACGAAATCCTGATCGAGTTCACGCCTGGTGAATGTGGCTTTTTTATCAAAACTGTTAAAAAGATCGCTTATCGATTCAACGCTGATATCGATAATTGCCTTGCCGTCACGGGTAAACTCATAGCGGTTTTTCAGAAATTCATTGGACATAGTCTTCTGCAACCCAGATATTTGATTAGAACCTTGGCATTTTACAGTAAAAGAAATTCTCTGACAATGCCCCCCGGCAAACTTGCACTATGATAAGTCACAGGTCAGTCAGCCAGCTTGCTTTTTACCCTCAGAAAATATACTGCGTGCCCTCGCAAAAGAACCAAGGTTATGCACCGAGGTATAATTCCGGTTTTTGAGCAGACGACTGGCAATGCCAGACCTGCTGCCGCTAAGACAATAGAGCAATACCGGTTTATTTTTATCTGGTACCTGCCGGGCGATGTCGCCAGAAATCTTGTCGAGCGGAATGTTCAGAGCATTTTCAAGGTGCCCGTCGGCATATTCAGATGGGGTTCTGACATCGATAATTACTGCGCCAGAAGCTACCAATTGCCTTGCCAGTTCAGGCTTCACCTGACCGAACCATTTCCAGAGAAAAAAAATAAAAACCGCTGCCAGGATTATGAATTGTGAATTTTCCATCAATTAACGAACTCCGGTAATATTATTGCTAAATTTAGTTGGGCCGCGTGATCTGGGGCAAGGTAACTAATACAGACTGGCCGGAGCGTTGCTGATATCAACCGCTTCAGCTTCAACATGCCTTGATTCTTCGAGATCTTTGTAAACAACAAAGATTCCCTTGCGACCATCCATGAGTACTCCAAGTGGGCTTTCAAGTCTGGTATGCACGAAAAACTTGTGGCGCTCAACCACCGGCTGTGAACGCAACCATTGCCAGTTGATGAAGCCTTCGCCGGAATCCTGGCGCACTGAAAAATAACCTATGTTCATTGTTGTAACATTATGAAAGAAATGAGAGCCCATCGAAGCGTCAATTCTGAAGCCCTCGAGCGAGTATTCAACAATAACCTTGGCAAAAGAAGCCTGCGGCCACGAAATTGGTATGCCAAGCCAGCGATCGCGGGTTCCCCAGCGGCCAGGCCCCATGAGAATATACTTGCGACCAGCATCTTTGAGTTTGAGATTGAGTGCCTGAACTTCAGCAGCCATCTCTTCAGTGCAGGCTTTGTCGAAGACATCCGGGTCTACCCAGACAACGTCGCTGATTTCTTCAATTTTGCCGTTACCCATTCCAGAGTCGGCATAAAGCAAGAGGCTGCTCTTGTCGATTTCAGACTTGTTGATGTTGAAGTCTTCGGAATCACGCAACATGTGTTTCAGCTGCAGCAGATAAAACACCGGTGAGGTTGTGCCTTCGTTATCAACATCTACGGCAAACTCAATTTCAACCGGAGCCTCAAGCGCTTCATTTGAAACATTCAAAATGTGCTTGATCGCCCGTGCCAGAGGGTAAGTCTCAAATTGCAGGATATTTGCAAAGTTCAGCACTCTTGGCCCTCGACTGTTAATACCAGGGTCAAGCCTGCCATCTTCAAAATTCCAGGTTGAAGCAACGTCGGTCAGAGTGCCATCTTCTTCGGCAACCTTCAGATCAAGCTTGATCAGGGTCGCATCTTCACCGGAAAAAAGATTGACAGTGTTCTTTTCGAGATCAAGGGCCAGAAAGTTGCGCTGTGAGTTCTTCACCAGTTCTTCTGGAGTCAGCATCTCTAGTTTCGGATACGATGGGCAGAATCTGAAAGATGGCCCACCACCGACCACCTGACGGCCCAAGCCGAGAACAAGCATGCCGACTCCGTCTTCTGGATTCATATACGAATAGGGGTAGTAATTGTAGGATTGGCCGACACCGCTCACCAGAGGGTAAAAACGGGTGCCGTAGCGGCGGCCAACAATCTGCTGAATGACCACCGCCATTTTTTCTTCTTCGATGTTGTATTGAATTGCATCGTAATATTCACGGGCTTCATTCGAATACACCGAGGCATAAACCAGCTTGATTGCCTCTTCAAGCTGCTTCAGGCGAATTTCGGGGTCAGGGTGATTGTTCGGAATAAAAAAGGTTTCATACAAGCCTGACATCGAATGCGAAACTGCGTCTTCAAGAACTCCTGATGAGCGCACGGCTAAAGGGTAGGTCACCTTCTGCAGAACAATGCGCAGGCGGTTGAGAATCTTTTCTGAGAGGCGACTGTCAAGAAAACGCCTTTTAAGGTTATCGTAATTTTTTTCTGAGATAACAAAATCAGCAAGGTCGTTAGTGGTTATAAAGTTGGTAAACTCATCAACGCCAATGATTAAAGTTTCTGGAATACGAATGACAATATCAGGCACGCTTTCAAGCATCGAGGAATTGTAGAGCAGATAATTCATGAAGGCGATGCCACGCCCCTTACCACCGATCGGGCCTTCGGCAAGTTTGCTGATATGATGACGATTTTCACCAATAAATGACTTATCAAAAGAAATGACCTTGCCGCGCGTCTTCATTCTGAAGACCCAGTTTCCCATGTTTATGAGAAAATCACGCAGTGACTCAACCTCATCAAACTCATTCACATGAATACGTGAAACCACCTTTGCAGTCTGCACTTCACCACGGGCCAGCAACCAGGTTGAGAAATGGTTGCGACTGGCGTGATATTCAATTGATTCGGCGGGAACGATACGCAGGCAGTTGCGAAAATCCGCCATTGTTCTGGCTCTTGTAATTTCCTGACCTTGACCATTTCTAAAAACGAAATCGCCAAACCCCAGATTACGATAGAAAAATTTAGAAAGTCTTTTAGAAAGGAATTGCGACTCTTTATTGACAAAAGAGGCTCCCAGGCGGTTTGCGGCACCTTCAATGTTAGCTTCAGAAGACTGCAGAAGAATAGGCATGTCAGGCTGCATTTCTTTGAGGGCCTTTGCCAGTTTCAAGCCAGCCTGGTCATCAAGAACACCGTCTTTTTTATATTTAACATCCGAAATGACGCAGAGCAGAAAATCCTTGTAGTATTCAAATTGCTCCATCGCCTCTTCATAATTGGTTGCCAGAATGATCTTTGGGCGACAACGCATGCGGAGAACCTTTTTGGTTTCTTCCTGCAGCTCTTCTTCTACCAGTTTGGTGGTTTGCCTGATCAGTTCAGAGTAAAGATGCGGCAGATAACGGGAATAATAACGCACTGAATCTTCAACCAGCAGAATTATGCGAACCTGGGCTATCTGAGTGTCTTTATCGGCATTGAGCTTATCTTCAATGTATTTAATCATTGCCAGAAAAATTTCTGAGGCGCCGTTCCAGACAAAAACATTGTCGTAATGTTCCCAGAGATTGCTGCCACTATCAGCGGCCTCAAGATCGGTATTATCATTTAGAAGCAAGAGAATGGCGAGCTTGGGCCATTGTTTTCTGATCTTCTGCCCTGCATTGATCGTGTCAGTTTTGCGCAGGCGACTGATCACCACGACCAGATCGAATTCCTTTTTCTGCAGCATTTCAAGGGCCTCATCGGCCGAGGTAACACTGGTAATTCGGGGTGCGCTTGTCAGGTTGAGGTTGAAATACTCACCAAAAATTTTTTCTGCCAGCAGGCCATCCTGTTCGAGAGAAAAAGCATCGTAAACCGTGGCGACCAGTAAAAGTTCACGAACTTTAAAACGCATCAGATCATGAAAAATTTCGCTGTCTGACTTGTATTTTTTAAAGACCTGCATCAATTCTTCTTTTGGCATTGTAACTCCGGGTATGTCTTGAAGGTGAAGTGATTATAGCAGAATTTTTTTCTGATCGCTCTCTTGCACATTTATTTTTATCTGTTAAACTGTAAGGGTAATTTTTGCAAAGGAGTTTCATCATGTTAAAAAGATTATCCACAATCGCGCTTATTCTGGTAATGGCTTTTTCCATCACCACAGGTTTTGCGGCGGCCGATGAACGACCGGTTATTAAAGATCTTTCGAAGGCCTATGAAGTCT
>Ga0116170_10000522_pt1 | contig 40967 bp, 31 predicted proteins | sample AD_JPNHW1_MetaG_FD_89797 | JGI IMG/M metagenome (GOLD analysis project Ga0116170, IMG submission 89797) | Active sludge microbial communities of municipal wastewater-treating anaerobic digesters from Japan - AD_JPNHW1_MetaG | ecosystem: Engineered > Bioreactor > Anaerobic > Digestate | place... | reverse complement strand
GATTGTGAAAATCAATATAATCGGTTATATCCCAGGTAATCCCGACATAACCGCTTTCGTTGGTACCCAGATAGAACCCGTTCAGCCAGAATTTGGCATCCCGGAAAACCCCGTCGAACCTGACGAAGAATCGCCTTCCCGAGTCAGAAGCTGCAAGATCGAATGACTTCCGGTACCAGCCAATCGAAGTTTCAGGAAACAGTCCTCCAACAGGTTTAAATCCGTGGAAAACCACATCCGGGTTATCGGATTTCACAAAGGGTAATTCCACAGCCCAGTCGTGCGGTAAATTTATCTTACGCCACCCTGAATCGTCGAATTTCCGTCCAATCGCACAATCCTCCGCTTTCCCGGATTTTGCGTAAATGTTCGCAATTGAATAGTTGAAATCCTTCGATGGATCGGCTGCGTGGCCCAGGTGAAAACGCCAGCCGGTGTCGATCGGTATCTGCTGTCGTACCGGAAGTTTCTGTCCATTGAGAACCAGTGGGGAAACACCGGCAACCAACATGAGAATTAAAAATCCCACAATTCCTGAAAAGGCTTTTCGATGCTGCATTTGTCAATAATTATTGGTAGTTGAATACAACTCATGATACTTTTATATCGATCAGTAACCTGATGTCGGGTAGGATCTCCGGTCCCCTGACCTCGATCCGGATCCCCCTGCCCTCTGCATACTCACGGGCAGACGAAAGTTCGTTTTTTATCTCGTTACAGACCTTGCTTTCGAGTATTTTCCCGTACACTTTTTGCCCGAAGACAAAAGCCACCTTGAAATAGCTATCCCGTGGTAATAGATAGATGATGACCCTTTTTTTATCCTTCATCCGGAAACTCCAGCCATATTTTGGACCGGGATAGCTCCAGTCAGCCATGACTGCAGGGTAAACGCTTTTAACATAATCACCGATCTCCACCCAATACGGATAGGTTTCCTTCAGGGCACCCGCCAACGACCCTTCATCAGGTTTCATGTTTTTGTCGGTAAAAATGCTTATATCCATACAGTTGTTTTGCGTTTCGCGTTTCAGAGTTTCAGGGTTTCAGAGTTTCAGGGTTCAAGGATTAAAATTTTTCATTTTCACATCAGCACATTCTCAAATCTTCAAATCCTCAAATCGTTTTCTGTTTTCCGTTTTCCGTTTTCAACTTTCCATTGTCCATTGTCCATTCTTGTCCGCTCTTCGTCTAACTTTTCCTTCTCAAAAACTTCTCCTCATAGGTCTTGATCCAGTCTTCCACTGATATTTTCGCCACAAGTTCCCCGATCAGTTCATAGGGGATATCTCCACTTTTTCTGAACCGGATGCAACTTTTCCCGACATTCGGTTTTTTGCCGTTCCGCATGGTAACCGCATCGATAAACCAATCGTAAAGAGCCTGATCGGCATACATCCCCATGTGATAGAACGAAATGTCATTTTTTTGTGAGGCAAATCCCATGAAAGGAAGGGATACGTTCGGATCACATTGGTATCCCTGGGGATAAATTGACTTCGGCACTACGTAGCCGGGCATGCCATAACCCATCTCTTCCTTGAAACCTTCCGGAAGATTATCAAGAATCGTATTCCTTAGTTTCACCAGGGCTTCTTTCCGATCCTCCGGAACCTCGGCCATATATTCGTCGACTGTTTTTGCTGTTGATTTCATGAATGGGTTGATTTGATGGATGTGTAAATTCAGGAACGGTCAGTTTGATCGCCTCGGCCGGGAAAGTATACTTACGGGTTGCCGGATCGTATTCGCTCAAAAACGTCTCATAGAAATGAACGACCGGATCTTCCCCTCTCCCTGCCCGATAATACTGATGGAGGATGTTATTTACATTGGTCGCGTTAAGCACTTCGGCAATATCATCAACCATCACCTCCATGTGTGGTGGCGCATCACCCTGCAAAGCGGTGGCATAAATGGCTTTCAGATAATTCGAAATCATTTCAGGATCAATAATAAGAATACGGGGCGGAATGCAATGAAATCATGTAGCCAAGGTACGAAAATTCCGCGAATGATTGGTAATGTAACCTGCTGCACGATTGTCGCTATTTCCCGGCAAAATGATTTTCATTATTTTTGATGAAATTTTTAAAACTGTGACAGTTCACCAAATTGAAACAATTAACCTGAAATTATATGTACCATCAAGATATTTTTAAACGACTCTGGGATATCTATACCACCCAGAATCCTTCGACGAAGAAGGTATACGATCTCTTTGTTGCTGAAGGCGAAACGGTAATCAACGATCACATTGCTTTCCGTACGTTCGGGCACCCCCTGATCGGGATCGACCAGCTTTTAAAGGTTTTCCTTGCTAGCGGGTACGAATTCAAGGGAGATTACCATTTTGAATCGAAGAAGCTATATGCCAAACACTTTGAACATTCCGCTGATCCGGATGCCCCGCGGGTTTTCATCAGTGAGCTGAAAGTTGAGGAATTCAGTCCGTTTTTACAGGAAACCGTTAAAAAATGGGTGAACACGATTCCCGCTGCCATGCTCAATTCGGATGATCTTATCTTTTCCGGTAATCAGTCAGGCGCTCCATCTTTCGGTGTCTATGAAAAGCTCAGACAGGAATCGGAATATGCAGGCTGGCTGTACGTCAATGGTTTCTGCGCCAACCATTTCACGGTTAGTGTGAACCGGCTGAAAAAGTACGACACGATTCATAAGGTTAACGAATTTCTGAAAAACCATGGATTTCTGATCAACGACGGTGCCGGCGAGGTTCAGGGAACGCCGGAAGAATTGCTGGAGCAATCGAGCATCAAGGCCGGGATGGTGAAATTCAGATTCCTGGAAGGGGATTATGAAATTCCCGGCTGTTATTACGAATTCGCTAAACGGTATCCCGAATCGGATGGCAAACTATATAGTGGGTTTATTGCCAAGTCGGCCGACAAGATCTTTGAATCGACCAATTTTTACAAGAAATAATTGATCCTGCTCCGAAAAACAGATATTAATGAATTGTATCCTGTCTGAAAAAAGGCATGTAACTGATTGCAAAAACGCTTCGAATTCGGTCAGCGTCCTGTTTTTCGTGAAAATTGGTTTTGGGAACAAACTCTTGATGCCGGTTTTTAACCGGAAACCCGGTTGCGGTTTCGCTTGCGTTTTCACATCCATCCTGTCGTTGTGGATCCTCACCGGTTCCTGTACGCAGGGAAGGCAGTTTACCCGGGAAGCTTTTGCGGCGTTACCGAAGCCTGGCATCATCCATTCAACCATCGTTTGCCGGAGCGATCACTCCCGGTCCTATGCACTGCTGATCCCCGGAAGCTTCGCCGATTATCCGACCGCGTTGAAAACGCCGGATTATGATACCGCAAGGGTACCACTGTTCCCGCTGATTATCGCCTTTGATCCGCACGGGGCCGGTTCACTGCCAATTGAGCGGTATAAGTCGCTGGCCGAACGGTTCGGCTATCTGATGGTGGGTTCCAACGACATAAAAAATGGTTTGCCGGTCGACACGACGCAGAAAATTATCAGGACCCTTGTTCAGGAAATCGTTACGACTTATCCGGTCGACACCGGCAGGGTTTACCTGATGGGATTTTCGGGTGGCGCACGGGTGGCGTCGCTTACCGGCCTCTACTTTCTTAAAGTACGCGGTGTGATTGGTTGTGGAGCCGGTTTTTCGGGAAACGGATATGCCCCGCCATTTCAATTCGATTATTACGGGATGGCCGGATGGGGGGACTTCAATGTCGGGGAGTTATTGTCGCTTGAAAAGCCCCTGCGTGAAGCGGGATTCCGTCATCATATCGCTACCTGGCCGGGAATTCACGAATGGCCGCCAGAAGAAGAGATGGAAAAGGCTTTCCTCTGGATCAGCACGAATGCCATGCGCGACCGACAGATTCTTCCCGACACAGCCCTTACGAACCTCATTGCCCGTGAATCGGATCTGGAAATATCGACGAACCTCCGGAAAGAATATCTGCCGGATGCCCTGGCTGCCTGCCGGTTTGCCCTGTCGTGCCTTCACGACCTGTCGCCGCTCTCATCCTTTACCCAATTCATGGATTCCATCACCCACAGTTCGCTTTATATCCGTCAACAGCAATACAGAGAATCGTTGATGAGGAAGGAGGAAACGGAACAGCAACAGTTGATGGATGCGGTTCTCAGTAAAGATATGGGTTGGTGGAAGGAATGGAAAGTTAATATGGCGACGAAAAACAAAGGGGGAAACGGGAAAGATCAAGGATCAAAGTTCAAAGATCAAAGTTCAAAGATCAAGGATCAAAGATCAAAGTTCAAAGATCAAGGGAAAAGCGAGAAGGAGGAAGGAAGAAGGAGGAATGTAGAAAGAGAAAGTGTGCATGGGAAGGGAGAACCGGAGAACTGTGACCAGAAAATGCCAGAGGATGTGAGCCGGGAAACGCACGATGTGGATTTCTTTTTACGTGAAGATACCCTGTATAACCGGCGGATGCTCGCATTCATGGGCCTTTACTGCTACATGCAGTCGGGCTCAGAACTGTCGAAAGGGAGCGATCCGACTGCCGCGAAGGTGATCGATATCTACGAACTGATAGAGCCTCAAAATCCGGAAGCCAATTATTTGCGGGCACGGGTATATGCCCGGCAGGGTAAGCAGGATTTGGCACTTAAACAATTGAATATGGCCATTGTAAAAGGATTTAATGATATCGCCCGGATGGAAAGCCAGGAAGAGTTTATAGCGCTGAAAAATGATCAGGGATTCAAGGATATTGAAAAACGGTTAAACAATCAAAAAGTAATAACAAGATAATTCAGGTGGTCTGATTCAAGGACAAATTCAAAATTGGCTTTGCCGTGCTCCGCTTCGGTCCGGTTCAAATATCCAAATAAAAAATACAAAATGTAAAATGCAAAACTGAGTGTAGTGAAGTACCATATGTGCGAGATAAAAAACGAATGTTGTCTGATTGATCGATTTATTATCAAAAGGCATCTGACCTGGAAAATTCATGAATTTTCTCTCAGCGGGGCCTCGTGTATTTTTCTGTGATTCTCTGGATAAAAATATCCCGGAGGTACACAGAGAATGTTGGGAAACAAGAATGTTTGTGAAAACAGACAGAACAGTTCAGTCATCATAGGAATTTACGATTTTATATGCAATGAATAAAGATAATTTCCAGGATCAGATTGAGAAACTCCGGGTCGGCTTTGAAGGAGAGATCTTCGTTGATGAAGCAAGCCGTATCCTTTATGCAACCGACGCCTCTGCCTACCGGGAAAAACCGTTGGGAGTAGCCCGTCCGCGCCATACCGCCGACATTTCCCGGCTGATCGCCTTCGCCCGGGAAACCGGCACCCCGTTGATCCCCCGGACAGCCGGCACTTCGCTGGCCGGCCAGGTGGTCGGAAACGGGCTGGTGGTCGACGTGTCCCGTTATATGACCGCCATCCTTGAATTCAATGCCGAAGAACGCTGGGTCAGGGTTCAACCGGGGGTGATCCTCGATGAGTTGAACGCCTTCGCATCCCGTCATGGCCTCTTCTTTGGACCCGAGACCAGCACCTCGAGCCGCTGCATGATGGGCGGGATGGTCGGGAACAACAGTTGCGGCGCCCATTCGATCCTCTATGGCAGCACCCGCGACCATGTGATTTCTGTTAAAGGATTTTTAAGCGATGGGTCGGAAGTTGAATTCAGGGATCTGACGTCGGAAGAATTTCAGGAAAAATGTTCCGGTGAAACCCTTGAAAACAAGATTTACCGGCAGATCCTGGAGATTCTTTCCGATCCGGTCAACCAGGAAGAGATCCGGAAGGAGTACCCCGATCCGCGGATACATCGACGGAATACGGGATATGCACTGGATTTGCTGCTGGGGATGGAACCGTTTTTTCAAGAAATGCAAAATGCAAAATGCAAAATGCAAAATGCAGATTCAGGCATGAGGCATTGGCCATTAGGTATTAGGGAAAAACAATCAGGTAATCAGTCAGTCGATCAATCAATCAATCAATCAATCAGTCATTCAGTCATTCAGTCATTCAATCTGGCCAAACTCATCTCAGGTTCTGAGGGGACACTGATGTTCATGACCGAGATCAAACTGAACCTGGTGCCGTTGCCGCCCAAGGAGAAGGCGTTAATCTGTGTTCATTGCCGCACGGTAGAGGAGTCGCTCGAGGCCAACCTGTTGGCGCTGAAATACAGTCCGGGTTCGGTTGAGCTGATGGACAAGCCGATCATGGATTGCACGAAAGACAACATAACCCAGCGGCAGAACCGATTCTTCATCGAGGATGATCCAGGCGCCATCCTGATCATTGAATTTGCCCGCGAAACCAGGGATGAGATCATGACAATCTACCATGACCTGGTGGAGGAGATGAAATCACAGGGCCTGGGCTACCATTACCCGATTGTTTTCCCGCCCGATCTTAAAAAAGTATGGGATCTCCGGAAAGCCGGACTGGGCGTGCTTTCCAACTACCCCGGCGACCGGAAACCCGTGCCGGTGATCGAAGACACCGCGGTTCACCCGGAAAACCTGCCAGCGTATATCGATGAATTTAACAAAATGATGGCCGGGCTGGGACTCGCTTGTGTGTATTACGCCCATATCGGTTCCGGAGAATTGCACCTCAGACCGGTGCTAAACCTGAAAGATCCCGGTGATGTGGAGCTTTTTCATACCGTTGCCTTTGAAACTGCCAAAATTGTCAAGAAGTTCCGGGGATCTCTGTCGGGCGAGCATGGGGATGGAAGGTTACGCGGCGAATTCATCCCATTCATGCTGGGAGAACACAATTATGGGCTTTTCAGGGAGATCAAGTCACTGTGGGATCCGCACCATATTTTCAACCCCGGCAAGATCACCGATACGCCAAAGATGAACACCAGCCTGCGGTTTGAGCCCGGCAAGACTGCCCGGGAGATCGCGACGGTTTTCGATTTCTCGCATAATCACGGCATTCTCCGTGCGGCGGAACAGTGCAACGGTTCGGGCGACTGCCGCAATACCGTTATCACCGGACGGTGGATGTGTCCGTCGTACATGGCTGCCAAAGAGGAGAACACCACCACACGGGCGCGGGCGAACATCCTCAGGGAATTCCTTACGAATTCCTCCAAAGAAAATCCTTTTGATCACAAGGAGATCTATGAAGTGATGGACCTTTGCCTGTCGTGCAAGGCCTGCAAGGCTGAATGCCCTTCGAATGTCGACATTGCCAAACTTAAAGCCGAATTCCTCCAGCATTACTACGATGCAAATGGCATTCCGCTCCGGTCGAGGCTTATCGCCAATATCACCTCCATCAATAAACTTGGAAGCATTGTTCCCGGTCTTTTCAACTTTTTCCAAAAGAACCGGTTTTTCTCAGGAATTATAAAAAATACTCTTGGCTTTGCCCAAAAACGCGACATTCCCCTGCTCTATTCGACAACGCTTAGGGCATGGACTGCAAGACACGACAAGGAATTGAATAAGCGAAACATGGAGGTGAAAGCCACTTTTCAAGAGAACGCCGGCACAGGAGCGGAACCGGAAAGTTCCAAGCTGGATTTGACGGTTTACTTATTTGCCGACGAGTTCACAAATTTCAATGATGTAGAGATTGGCATTAAAGCCATCAAACTGATGAATGCCTTGGGCTACCGCGTCATCATCCCCGATCATGAAGAGAGTGGGCGGACGTTTCTGTCGAAAGGATTGATCCGGAAAGCGAAAAAGCTGGCCAATGCCAACGTTTCAAAGCTAAAGGACCTGATAACCGCGGATACCCCGCTGATCGGCATCGAACCCTCGGCTATTCTCACCTTCCGCGACGAATACCCCGATCTGGTCGATCCCGAACTAAAGGAAGCAGCCCTGAACCTGGCAAAGCATGCGGTGATGTTTGATGAGTTTGTGGTAAATGAATTGCAAAATGCAAAATGCAAAATGCAAATAGCAAATATCAAATTCAAAGATCACTCACTCAATCAATCATTCAGTCAATCAGTCAATCAATCAGTCAATCAATCAATCAATCATTCAGTCAATCAGTCAATCAATCAATTCTTCACCGAAAAACCGTTAAGGATCCTCCTCCACGGCCACTGTCACCAGAAGGCGCTGGCTTCGGTCGAAACCACGAAAAAAATGCTGTCCATCCCCGTCAATTACGAAGTAGAGGAAATTAAATCGGGGTGTTGCGGCATGGCGGGGTCGTTCGGCTATGAAAAGGAGCATTATAGTCTGTCGATGAAAGTCGGCGAGCTGGTTTTATTCCCGGCGGTAAGGAAAGCCACCGAAGAGATGGTCATCGTTGCTCCCGGCACCTCCTGCCGTCACCAGATCAAGGACGGAACAGGCCGGAGGGCGTTTCATCCGATCGAAGTGTTGTATGATGCGCTGTTGGAAAAGGTCTGAACAGGATTTTCAGACTTTTGACACTGCCTTACAGCAATCCCGCATTCTTAAGTATCTCCCTGAGTTTCGGCTGGGTTTCTGACAATTGGCGGAGGGATTCGATGATCCGGGTCTGGTCTTTTTTCACAGGGGCCAGCGAAAGCTTACGGTCCCAGAATGCAAAGCCAAACACGCTGATCATCATGGTGGTGAAAATGCCGATGATGGCCCACAGGAAGTTGAACAACTGATCGAACCGGGCGTTCATTTCCGCTCGAAGTCCATCGAACTTTGTATCAATTTTTTTATCAAGAGCGTCAACTTTTGTGTCTATTTTTGTGTTAAGCTCTGTACGGAGTGATTCAACTTTCTGCTCTGTCCGGATGATCCGGTCACGGTCGTCGAGGGTAAAAGGAATTTCTTTATCCATGGCCTGTAACAACGACGGGAGGAGGATCAGCAGGATCAGCAGAAATTGTTTCACTGTTTTCATAATCTTCGGATTAATTTTCACTGGTTAATCCGGTTGATGAGGCAAAGGTAATACGAAAGTTAAAAATCGGGCAATAGGCATTTGGCAATAGGTATTAGGGGAAAAAACCAATTCAAAATTCAAACCAGGCATTAATTAAGCCTTAAGAATTGACAATTGACAATTGTCCATTGTCTATTGTCAATCGCTCATTTATTTTACGCACCGCACCGCGATGCCGTATGTCTTGTTGTAGTTGCCCCGGCCCACATCCGCTTCATCATAAAAAATCTCCCGGTACCATGCATTCGACGCTGAGTACTCCGACGATGACCAGAAGAGAATGCTTAATGTAAGATTATAGAAACTGCCACTGGTGTACCGGAAGCCCCCCGGCAGCGCAGTGAACCCGCTGCTGTTTGTTGCTCCTGTATTGGGCGATGCCCAATGTGTAGTTCCTGTTTCCTTCAACGCTCCTCCGGCAATACTTTCACCTCCAAGGAATGTCGTCAGAGTAGTCCATTCGGCATCGGTCGGCAAATACCATCCCTCGGGGCAAATTCCCTGCACACCCGGTGTGGTCACGTATTGCATTGCCTCGTTCCACTGGTAAAGACCACCATAAATGTCGCAATTCGATTCCAGGTCGTTGTAGCAGTACTTTTCGATCAATTGGTCGTTTGACTGATTCTGTGAACCGTTGATTCTGGCACCAATATTAAGATTTTGAGCCATCCAGCATTGTGATCCGATCAGCACCGTGTTATAGGTTTTACCGTCGCGGGCATCGGTGATGAGTTGCCCACATGAAAATGGGCAATTTTGAGTCATTTGGGCAAGGATGGTTGACGGTGCTGACCCACCACAATTGTTGTATGCCCATAGATATCTGGTATAGGAAGTACCGCAATTAAGCCCCGTTTCGGTCTTGTATGTAACGGTTCCCATGTCGGTGGCCGTTCCATAATCATTGGTTGTGTTCCACATATATCCGGTAGCGCCTGCCACGGTATTCCAGTTCCAGACGATCTGGTTGGGCGACGGAACATGGGTCGCGGCCGTTGGTGCCGGCGGAATGATGCACGTGGCCGAAAGCGCCCACCAGGCATCGGCCATGTAAAGCGCCAACGACCCGGAGTTATTTGCACCACAATCAATGCAGAAAACCACGAGCCCGGTGGCCGGGTTCTGAATGGCATACATCTGCACATGGGTCATTCGTGGTGGTAAAAAGCCCTTGGTTGTTGATTTCGCGTCAAGGATAGCAGAAGCATCGGGCTGACTTCCATCGGTATTGATGGCCACCTGGGCCTGCAGCTGAAGGGCGACCTGAACGACCACAAAAAAAATGGTAAAATGCGTTCTCATAATGTCCGGTTTTCTTTGAGAGAAATGTCACGAAACGATGTTTTATCTATACAATGAACGAAAATAAATGATGAATCGCCACTAAGACTTACCTAACTTAAGGTAAAAATGTCAGAATTAATAAAATTTACTCAATCCCAAATGTACAACGAAAAATCTCCTATATCAAGAAATTAGCCATGGAATTTCAAAAGCGCATTACTCTGTTTGATTTTGATACCGTTTGATAATTACCACAGATCGCGAAGGAAATGGAACCGTCAATTGCTTTCCTGCTTGTTGACAACCCGCAAACCCTTGTTTTGTTAAAATATTGTTAAACATTTTTAAAAGAAAAATCTTCAAAATATTTTTGCAAAAAAATTCATTTATGGAAGTCAGTGTCGAAAATATCACGAAGCTTTATGGCTTTCAAAAGGCGGTCGACAATGTATCCTTCAAGGTAAATACCGGTGAGATTGTTGGTTTTCTCGGACCGAACGGCGCCGGGAAAACCACCACCATGAAGATCATCACCTGTTTCATGCAACCCAATGAAGGAACCGTGAAGGTGGGCGGCTTCTCGGTGACGGAACACCCCGACGAGGTAAAAAAACACATCGGCTATCTTCCCGAATCGAATCCCCTTTACAAGGAGATGCCGGTGATCGATTACCTGCGGTATGTAGCAGAATTGCAGGGAGTGCCGGCAAACCAGATCCGGGAACGTATCCGTGAGATGGTACATGTTTGCGGGTTGAAAACCGAGAAGTATAAAAAGATCAACGAACTCTCCAAAGGGTATCAGCAGCGCGTCGGGCTTGCCCAGGCCCTGATCCACAACCCCGAGGTGCTGATCCTTGATGAACCCACTTCCGGTCTCGATCCCAACCAGATTGTCGAGATCCGCGAGCTGATCAAGCGGATAGGGCGGGAAAAGACGGTAATCCTTTGCTCGCATATCCTTGCCGAAGTTGAAGCTACCTGCGACCGGATCGTGATCATCAGCGAAGGAAAGCTGGTCGCCGACGGAACAGCGACAACGTTGAGGAAGCAAGCACAAGACAAGGAAATCCTCAAGGTGACCATCGAGGACGGGGATCGCAACCAGATCTTTGCACGGTTGCAATCACTCGAAACAGTGGAACTCGTAGACCTGCTTCCCGAGCACACCCAGGCGTTTGAAGTACAGAGTAAACCCGGCACAAGCTCAAGAAAAGCCATCTTCCGCGCCTGTGTCGAAAACAACTGGTCACTCACCGAAATGACACCGCTTGAACGCAAGCTGGAAGAGGTGTTCAGAGATCTGACGATCAATAACTGAAAAGGGCAGCGAAGAAAAAATTGAAATTCAAAGAAGGGATTAGGGATTAGCGAATAGCGATTAGGGGAAAGAATATTAATTCAAAATTCAAAGAAGGGATTAGGGATTAGCGAATAGCGATTAGGGAAAAAACATTAATTCAAAATTCAAAGAAGGGATTAGCGAATAGCGATTAGGGGAAAAAATATTAATTCAAAATTCAAATCAGGTACCAGGCAATAATAAAAATCTAATCACTCATTCACTCATTCACTCAATCACTCAATAAAAAGTTGTATGAAACATATCTGGATAATTGCGAAACGTGAGCTCTGGTCATTCTTCGATTCGTTGATGGCCTATGTCATGATCCTGCTGTTTTTAGGGTTCAGCGGTTTTTTTACCTGGCTTTTCGGGAGCGACATCTTCCTGGTGAACCAGGCGACCCTGCAGTCGTTCTTCGGAATCGCTTTCTGGTCGCTGTTTTTCTTTATTCCCGCCGTGACCATGGGATTGCTGTCAGAAGAACGCAAGACCGGCACCCTCGAACTGCTGGTCACCAAACCTGTCACCGACTGGCAGATCATCACCGGCAAGTTCCTGTCGGCCCTGGTATTGATCTGTATCGCACTGGCGCTCACCCTGCCCTATTACATTTCGGTTGCAAGCATCGGGAAACCTGATCACGGGGCAATCTGGCTGGGATACCTCGGACTTTTATTCATGAGCGCCTGCTACATCAGCATCGGGATGTTTGCCAGCAGCATCACATCAAACCAGATCGTGGCCTTCCTGATCGCCCTGTTCATCGGAATTTTCTTTCACCTCCTGTTCGGGCTCATGGGGAGCAACTCGCTCGGCTGGATCGGCGGAATCCTCAATTACCTGAGCATCAGCACACATTTCGAAAGCATGGCACGTGGGGTGATCGATTCAAAGGATGTTATCTATTTTCTTTCCATCATTTTCCTCGGACTGATGGGAACGGAGATGGCTCTTTCGAAAAGAAATCTGGTAAGCTAAAATCATGAATAAACATTGAAAAGTCAATAACAGGATAAGATGAAAAACCGAAAATCGACCGCTACATACCTTTTGTTAATCTTCGGCGTGCTGATTCTTGTCAACCTGCTGGCTGACCGTTTTTTTGTCAGGCTTGATTTTACGGCCGACAAGCGGTACACCCTGGGAGAAGCCACGCGGAACATTCTAAAATCGCTGAAACAGACCGTCACCGTTACCGCATACATCAGTGAGGAACTTCCTCCGGATTTCGCACGTCTGCGCAGGGATTTCAAAGATGAGCTGATCGAATATTCCAACCGGTCGGGTGGCAAAGTCATGTATGAGTTCATCAATCCAAACAAAGATGAAGCCACCGAACAGAAGGCTATGCAGGAAGGGATCAGCCCGGTTTTGATCAATGTGAGGGAAAAAGATCAGGTAAAACAGCAAAAGGCATACATGGGCGCCGTGGTTCAATACGGCGATAAAAAAGAGATCATTCCCTTTATTCAGCCCGGTGCAGCCATGGAATACGCACTGTCGACCAGCATTAAAAAAATGACGGTTGAAAATAAACCCCGGATCGGGTTTGTCGAGGGCAACGGTGAATCGCCTCTGGGTTCCATGATGCAAGTGTTGCAGTCATTATCTGTGCTCTATGATGTCGAACCGGTTAATCTTAATGATCTCACTTCGGATCTGGACAAATTCAAGACCCTCGTGATCGTCAACCCAAAGGATACCATCCCGGCCGATCAGCTTGCTAAGCTGGATGCATTCCTGGCCTATGGCAAAAACATTTTCATTGCCATGAACCGCGTGGACGGCAACCTGCAAAACCTTTCGGGCAACGCTGTTTCCACTGGCCTTGAAACCTGGCTCGAAGGCAAGGGGATCAGGGTCAATCCCAACTTTATCATCGACCTGAACTGCGGGGCGGTCATGGTCAACCAGCAGCAGGGAATGATGACCTTTCAGTCGTCGATGAAGTTCCCCTACCTCCCGCTGATCACGAAATTTGCAGAGACCCCTGCCACCAAGGGATTATCCTCCGTTATCCTGCAATTCGCAAGTTCCATCGATTATACGAAAGGGAATCCTGATGCCGTATTCACGCCCCTGGCCTTCACCTCAGAAAAAGCAGGCACCGAAAATGTCCCGGTATATTTCAACGTGGCGAGAAACTGGCAGCAAACCGACTTTCCGCTCATGAACCTCACGGTGGCCGGGTTGCTCAGCGGGAAGATCGCCGGCAACCTCAATTCGAAGATCATCGTTATCTCCGACGGCGACTTCGCGATCAATGGCGAAGGACAGCAGGCCCGCCAGTTACAGCCCGACAACCTGAACCTGTTCGTTAACTCGGTCGACTGGCTCTCTGACGATACGGGACTGATCGACCTCAGGACCAAGGAGATCACCTCCCGCCCCATCGACCAGATGGAGGACGGGAAGAAGACCTTCCTGAAGTACCTGAACTTCCTTCTTCCGATGTTGCTGGTTGTAGGCTTTGGATTTTTCCGCTGGCAATACCGCCAGAATCTCAGGATCAGGAGAATGAGCGATAACTATATTTAGTATAGCCTTCGCCGCCTTTCCGCGTCGTCAAAAACCATTTGCAAACCCAGTTTCATTGTCATAGCCCATATGAAAAAAATCAGCAATAAAACCCTTCTGATCGCATTTGTCGTGCTGGCCATCGTTGTAGCCGCAGTATTTCTTTATGATTCCAACAAAGGCGATCGTACCTTTAAAAGTGAACTCTTCAGGATCGATTCGGCCAGGGTAAGTTCCATCACCATTTATCCGAAAGGGAAAACCGAAGGTCTTGTACTGTCGGGTACCGGGAAAAACTGGACCGTAAAAGCAGGAGGTAAGACATATCAGGCCGATACTGCGGCGGTGCAACAGGTCATCGGTGCCATTGTAAGAGCGTTACCCGAACGGGTTGCGGCCACCGATCCATCGGGATGGAAAGAACTGGAGATCGACGATTCAGCATCCATGCGGGTTGTGGTAGCAGAAGGCAACGAAACAGTGGCCGACTTCAGGCTGGGAAAGGTCTCCTTTTCGCAAGGCAATCAAATGCAGGGGTATGGCGGCCGGCAGAACATGATCGTGAAATCGCACATCAGGGTGACCGGCGACGATAAGGTTTACGTGGTCGACGGGTTTCTGTCGTTCATGTTCAGCGACCAACCGTCGCGTTATCGCAACAAGCTTGTTACGCAGTTCGACCGGAACCTGGTCAGCCGGTTGACCTTTGTCTTCCCGGGCGACAGTTCCTTTATCCTGGCCAAAACCGGGAATCAGTGGATGATCGACGGAAAGCCGGCTGATTCGGCGAAGATGGTCTCCTACCTGAATCCCATCAGCCAGTCGTCGAACATGGAGATGGCTGACGACAAACTCTCCGTTCCCGGCATTTTCCCTTACCAGCTTACAATCGAAGGCGACAACATGTCATCCATCCGGGTCGAAGGGGCCATAGATCTTGCTTCGGGCAAGCATTATGTTAGATCGTCGATGAACCTGGAGAGCATTTTCGTTTCGGCCAATACATCCCTCTTCGGCCAATTTTTCAAGGGGAAAGCATTTTTTTATCCTTCTCCGGCAAAAGCCGGAAAATGAGGACTATTACATTGCCATCTAAAACCTATGGCAATGTAGAGACGGGTTTAAAACCCGTCTCTACGCCATTTCCTGCCGATGTCCCTGGTTCTCCGGGAGTTAATACCTGATCACCTTGGTTATGGCAGTTTGCGTACCCCTTGTAATTCTAACTACGTAAATACCCGGTTGGCGGTCAGAAAGATCGAATTCATAACGCGGCATGCCGGGCATTGACTTCTTCACAATCTCACTTCCCAGCAGGTTGGTGATCGTGGCGGTCACCACTTTTTCGTCGCTTTCACCAAACATTTCGACCACAAAAGTTCCGCTGGTAGGATTTGGATACAGCCGGTAAAATTCCTGCGTCGACCCATCATCTTCAATTGGTGTCACTTCGGCCGCAGCTTTTAAGGAAGGAATGGAAGGAATCGCACAACAGAAACTGGCGGTCGCGGTAATCCTGGCAGTGAATTGAGAGCCCGGCAAAGCTTTGGTTCCCGGTAACATCACGATCCTTTGCCCCGCTATCAGCTGAACATCAGCCCCGTTCTGAGCGGTAAACTGTGAGGGGGCGCCGGCCGTTGTGATGGTTTGATACGCATTGTAACAGTAGTTCTGACCCGGTAACAGGGTTAGGGTTCTGAGCCATATCGTATCCTGGATCGGGTTTGATTGGGTTACACCGACAGTCACCGTATCAAAAGCATGGAATAGACCGTCGAAGGCTTCCACAAAATAGCTTGTGGTTACGACCGGGTTCACCAATGGATTCTGGGCAGTCGATGTAAAGCCAGCCGGCTGTGAAGTCCATGAAAAAGTAACACCGCTGGCGGGTTCGGCAAGGTCGGCGGTAAGTTGCACCGTCTCGCCTTCGCATATGCTGCCGGGGAACGCGGAGGCATAAACATGCAGCCCGTTCAGGCCTGTCAGGGCCGACAAACCGTTGATAACAAAAGTGCCGTTGTAGTTGGGATAAGTTTGATCGTAAATAACTTCCACATCGTTGGCATCACCTTTCACCACTGAACATAGTTTCCAGATGATGGGCTCCCCGACCACGAAACCATCTTTCTCCGGCGTGGCGGGATTGTCTCCGTAGGCGATCAGCGTCTGATCATCGGTGCCATTGAATTCCGAAAGACCACCGCAGATCAGCATTCCATTTGCGTCATGATAAAATACGCCAAGTACATCGCCTGCCGTCAGCAACGGAATATCATGCGGAATGACGATCAGGTGGCGATAGGACGTCGGGATTGGCCACCATTTTGGACAGGCATGAACCATGTGATCTTCCACCTCGCCGTTTACTGCCGGGCCCGACCAGGATAATCCGCCTGTTGTGTTGAACCTGAAACGGGTGTAGGTTTTCCCCTGAAGCGCTGTGGCGGGAATCGTAAAGGTAAATGCATTGACCCCCGAAGCAAGCGGCTGATTGGTAAATATCTGTTCGCCGGCATCGGCCCAGTCGCCATCCTTGTTAAAATCCATCCAGGCATTCAGGAATCCTGCGATGCTGGCCGTAACCTGGACATTGGCAGGTTTACCAACATACATTTTACCAATGATTACAACACCGTCCTCATCGTCGGAAAGGGCAAGATCGTCGCCTGTTGAAGCCAGGTTTGGTTGGCCGTCCATTTCGGGATCGATCAGGGCGCCAAGACGGATGTTTGTAAAGATATTGTGCCTGGCGCCATTCGACGTCAGAAGCGTGGGATACGAGAATCCAACCTGGATGTTGTCGGGTGCATCTCCGAAGTCGATCTCCTCACCCTGGGGACATTCTTCAATGAACACCGGGTAGTCTTCGACCTCGCCGTTCTGGACAAGACCATTGAAATTGATAACCGTTTGCATTGTCCTGAACCGGAACCTGGCATACGACTGACCCATAGATGACGTTGACGGAACCGTGAAACTCAATGCATTCGGACCTGGCGCCAGGGCCTGGACGATGAAAATATGTTCACCCAGATCGCTCCAGTCTCCGTCGACATTGTAGTCGATCCAGGTATCCAGGAATCCCGCAACCGAGGCATTAACAGTAATGTTGACGGTCCCTCCCTGCATGATCGTGGCAGGTATCAGCACACCGTCTTCATCATCGCCTGCTGAGGGGTATACGCAATCATTATCATCGCAGTTTGCGCCTATGGATGGCTGCCCGTCGGGTTCCGGATCAACCAGGCTACCCAGGAAAACGCCCGGTACAATAACATGCCTTGCACCATTGCTCGCAAGAAGTGTGGGGTATAGCATCATCGACTGTGGACTGTCGGGAGCATCTCCAAAATCGAGGGTGTCGCACTTTACATTCAGGCAAAACACTCCCGCGGTATCCGTGCAGCCATACTGGTTGGTTACCACAACCGATATCTGGTGCGATCCCCCCGAATTGGCCACGAAATACAGATCCTTACCGGTTCCGATCGGGGTGACATAATTACCGTTATCATACCAGTTGATGGTCGGATAAGCCGAAGCATAGGTGTCGAAAGGAGGATTGGCTCTCAGTGGTAGCGGGATATAAAGATGTAATGTGTCGCTTTTGCAGCTTATCGTATCACATCCTGTAGGGAACAGGCTCAGATCAGGTTTCGGATAGATCATGGCAGCGTTGGCCATGGATGAACATCCGGTAGTTTTGTCTGTTACGGTCAGTGTGTAGAAGCCCGGGGCCGACACCGTGATGACCGGGGTCGACTGTCCGCTGCTCCATTGGTAATTGAATTTGGTGATATCAACCGGTGTTGGTGTCAGCGTAACCGGACCTGCTTCGCAACCGAAATGGAAAGGCACGGTAACCAATGGTATCTCATTAAAGATGATACATAAGGTATCGTATGCAATGCACCCGGTAACCGTATCGGTCACTTTCACGATGAAAGCGGCGGTATAAGGCAGTGTTGCGGGTAAAGTCAGGCTTACTGTGGTCTGGTAAGCAGCATTTGAATTGTTTGGAAGGAATGTTGTACCGGGATGGGTCGATGACCAGTCATATTTATATGCGCTATTGTAAAAAGCGGTCAAATTGAACTGGCTATATGACCCGGGGTAGGCGCAAATCGATCCCTGGCCCGATATCTTCGCCTTGGGAATGCCATACATGTAAAGGTAAACAGCGTTCGACCGGCTGGAACATCCAAAGCCATTGGTAACCTCCAGTTCATATTCCCCATGCAGTGTGGCCGAATAATTTACTGAATTGGCTCCAGTTATCGGATTACCGTTACGGTACCACTGATATGTAGGGAAACCCGGGCATCCGAAAAGGGTTACAAAGCCGCCCGGGCAGAAGATGGTATCGGAGGCTCCGATCTGGCATGACGGAAGCGGGTTTATGGTCACCGTCTTGGTGGCCGTAGCAACACAATTCCCGATGGTTCCGGTGAGGGTTACCGTATAATTGCCTGGCACAGAATATTCATGTTGTGTAAGCGATTGGAAAGATGTAGCTCCGTCGCCGAACGACCATTGATAAGAAAACCCCGGGCCGGTAGGAATGGCTGTGAAAGTTACGGGCTGGCCGGCACATGCAGGATTCGGATTGACAGTAAAGTCGATGGAGCAAACGATGGGATTTGGCGGTGGACCTCCCTGGCAATTACCGATAAGAACATAGGCAGTTTTTGTCACTGAACAAAGTCCGTTCGAAACCTCGACTGAAAAATACCAGATTCCCGCCCCGGTGAACGTTGCGTTCGGAACCGAATAGGAGGATGAATTGGCGCCACCTATGGGCGATCCGTTGAGGTACCACTGATAGAAGGTAAATCCGGTTGATGTACTCAAGACCAGGTTGTTAGGCATACCGGGCAAACAATACTCAAAGGGACCGTTTGCAGAGATCGGGACAACGAAGGGAGGATTGACAATATTCACAGCGAAGGTCCCGGATCCGGCACAGGATGCGGCAGTGATAATGGTCGTAGTGGGCGGTCCATGCCAGCGGATAGTGACCATATTGGTTCCCTGGCCCGACAGGATAGATCCGCGGTTCGAAGGGCTTACCGACCAAACCAGGTCGCCGGGAGGATAAGTGCCGGCAACCGAATAAGCAGTGATGGCATCGACACAAACATTCGCCGGACCTGTTATGACCGGTACCGGAAATGCAGTGACCGTAAGAGTCTGGGATAATGACTGACAAAACACCCCCGGGCTGATCTCAATTTGCTGAATAACCTGTATGGTCCAGGGTCCCGATCCGTTAAGCTTTATAATAGCTGAATCACCATCGGCCCCCATCTGGCTCATGACACTCCCTGTTCCACCCGTCACCGACCAGGTAAAGGGATTACCGGGTTTGTTGGTTGTTACTTTATAAACATGGTTTTTGCCCGGACAAACTACTGCCGGCCCGGATACCGGTCCTAACACTGGTTTCGCCACCACCTGGACAATCTTGACCGCGCTGCTGTTACAAAATACTCCAGCAACAGCCGGTACAGCCTGTATCGTGTATGTTCCGGGTGATGTCCAGATAATGGTGTTTACCGAACCAGGCCCCGGCGTAAAAATGGCCCCGGCCGGCGCTACGGTCCAGTTTGCATTGCCATTGGCCGTATATAAAGACGATGAACCTTCGCAAACCGTTTCGTCGCCGCTGAAGCTGAATACCGGCAAAACATTGACCGTGATGGAACTTACACCGCTGCAACCGGCTAAAGGATTGTTGTACTGGCACTGCAGCTGGTAGGTACCCGGGATGGTGAACGATATATTGACTCCGGCTGTGTTCCGGTTCAGGTCATTGAAGGAATAGGTTCCCGCAGGGGCAGTCGTGGTCCATAAATAATAGGTGCCGGGCATGGAAGGGAGGAAATAACTTCCGGAGGCGCCGGCGCAAAGAACGGTCGGACCATTGACAGGAAGATTCGGATATAGTACCGGTACCTGGATGGTTGTTGTACCCGGACATGGGGCCGACCCGCAACCGGGAACCGAGAGACTGACCGTGGTTGGACCCATGTAGGTTGCATTCCAGATCACCTTGATACAGCTGGTTCCGGCCCCCGAAACAATGGTGCCGCCCGTTACACTCCAGTTATACGAGGTGCACATTGAGGATGTACAAAATGTGGAGGTATCTCCCGGACAGACTGTGCCGAAACAGCAGTCGGTATCAATCACAGGGCCGGTTCCGTTGAGCACGACGATCACTTTCGTAATGGTATCCTGGCAACCACACGGACGTTTGATCTCACCCTGCGACGACGAACCTCCGGTATTGGTGGCTGTAAGTGTCACAGTATAAATTCCCGGCGCTGTGTATGCATGGGGCGGGGGGATTGACAGGGAGGAGGTGGTCCCGTCGCCGAAATCCCAGTCATAGTTACTTCCGCCCAAAGAGGTATTGGTAAATGAAACAGGAGTGTTGATGCAAACGGTATCCTGATCGACAGTGAAATCCGCATCCGGTCCATCGATCAGGCAAACCTGCTGAATAATTGAATCGACACAACTTCCCCCGCTAGCGGTATTACTGATCACCACCTTGATAAACCCGGTCGAACCCGAACCCCACGCGATCGCCATCGGATTTCCTGCTGGACCCGGTGCTGCTCCTCCTGCAATGGTCCATGTATAAATATACCCTGACAGATTAGGGAAGACGGTATAATGATGGACTGTATTTTTACAAGCCACTAGTGTGTGACCAACGCCACCGGCAGGATTGTTGCCCTGGCATGCACCCTCTGGAGCACAGATCTCCCGGGCATCTTTTAAGGTAAACTCCGGACAACATACCTGTACCTGAGCATCCACCCCGATTACTCCGGTGAACGTTGTCAATATAAGGACAAACCAGAGAGTCCCGTTAATCCTGGTGTAGACCGACCGAATGATCTTATTCACCGACCATTTATAGATGTGTGCCATAACCTGTTAATTTTTTTTCAAATTTATTTGGAATTAGTCTGACTTAGTATTATTCTTTGATGTATTTTTGTCGGGAAAAACAGGAAATTTTACCTCTGATGAAAGGAAAGAATACACTATTTTGGTATCATAACCCTTGACTATGGAACCGGATTGCATGAACCCGACCCGACACTGTACTGGTTGTCAGGTTAAATCCCCGCTATTTTGTTTTTTAACGGATGAAGAATTGCTCTTGGTTGAAAAAAACCGGTTGACGGTCGAATTCAGGCAGGGTGAGACCATCCGGAAACAGGGCACTTCGATGACACATGTGATTTCTCTTAATGCAGGGTACGCAAAGCTTTACCTTGAAGGAGTCAGGAAAACCTCATCGATCCTGCAAATTGTAAAACCAACCAACTTTATCGGTGGACCTGGTTTGTATCTCGATCAAATTCATCACGTTACCGTATCAGCATTGACCGACACAACGGTACGTTTTATCGGACTTCCGGTTTTTAAAACAATTATTGATGAAAATAAAGCTTTCAGGGACGCATTCCTTGCAGAGATAAGCAGAAATATTCTGGCAGGCTATAATCGACTGTTATTTCTGGTTCAGAAACAGATGCCCGGAAGGATGGCAGATACCTTGCTTTATTTGTTTGATGAAGTTTACAAGTCAGAGAATATTCCCTTACACCTGACAAAACAAGATCTTGCCGAACTCTCCGGGATGTCGAAAGAAGGGGCGATTAAAGTTATCAGGGAATTTCAGAACGAAGAGATAATTTCCCTTTCAGATCGGGTAATGTCGTTACATAATCGGAATAAATTATTACAGATCAGTAAGGTAGGATGATAATAGTGGACAATTGACAATGGAAAATGGAAAATGGAAAATGGAAAATGGAAAACGGAGAATTAAGATTCACTTTTTCAGTAAATCACTCGTTCCTTATTTCAACTGTCCCTGCCAGGTCCTACTTCAGCCCTCTGTTCTCCAACAGTGCGTCGATCTTGGGTTCGTGGCCCCTGAAGTCGACATACATATCCATGGCCTCCTTTGATCCTCCTTTTTCAAGGATGCAGGTGCGAAAACGCTGCGCAGTCGCTTTGTCGAAAATATCCCCTTTTTCCTTGAAGGCCTGGAACGCGTCGGCATCGAGGACTTCGGCCCAGATGTAGCTGTAATACCCGGCCGTGTATCCGCCTGTCATGGTATGCTGGAAGTAGGTCGAACGGTAGCGCGGCGGAATCTGCGGGATCAGCCCGATCCGTTTCATCGATGCGGCTTCAAAAGCCAGCACGTCGAGCCCCGGCGACGGATTCTTTTCATAAAACTTCTCACCCTCCTTCACCGCTTCAGCTTTTTTGATATCCTCACCTTCCCGGACCTCTTCGGCAGGCGGTGCTTCGCGGTCGGAAGTGACCATTTCAGGACTTTTCTCTTTAGTTTTTACTTTAAAAACAGGCACTTCGGAAGCAGGCTTTGTTGCAGGTTCCTTCACGGCGCCTTCCGCTTTGATTTCCGGATAGCGGAAATGATAATCCATATCGAGGTACGATGCGGCAAGATATTCGGTTGTTTTGAAACCCTGGCCAAATTTGCTGCTGTTTTGTATCTTTTCGACCAATTCGGCAGGAATTACGGCTCCGGTTTGATAATGCTTCGCGTAAACCTTCAGGACTTCGGGTTCGAAGGCCCAGTGTTCCATGATTTGCGATGGAAGTTCGACAAAATCGCGCGGAACCCCCGAAATACCGTCATATCTGACATTTCTCATCAGACCGGCAAGTGCGTGTCCAAATTCGTGAAAGAAGGTCTCTGCTTCATCGGGAGTCAGAAGTGCAGGTTGATCGCCCGAAGGGGCTGAGAAATTGCAAACGATGGTCATGACGGGCGCGACCCGCTTGCCGTTCTCGTACTTTTGCGACCGGTAACTGCCGCACCAGGCTCCTCCCCGCTTGCTGGCCCTGGGATGAAAATCGAGGTACAGAACGCCAAGATGGCTTCCGTCAGCCTCCTTGCATTCGTAGAGCTTAACATCCGTGAAGTATTTGGGCGCCCCGGCAACCTCGGTAAAGGTGATCCCGTAAAGTTTCCGTGCAACATAAAAGACGCCTTCCCTGACGTTATCCAACTTAAAATAGGGTTTCAGTGCCTCCTCATTCAAATCAAATTTTTTCTGCATGATCTTGTTGCTGTAATACCGCCAGTCCCAACCTTCAAGTTGAAAATCCTGACCCTCTTCCCGGATCAGCGACTGCATATCGTCGGCCTCCCTGCGCGCCATTTCAAGGGCGGGGGTCCAAATCTGATCAAGCAGGTTGTAAACATTTTCGGGCTTTTTCGCCATGCGGTCATCCAAAGCATAGGCGGCATAAGAATCGAAACCCAGCAGCGCGGCTTTCTGCTTGCGGAGCGGGATCAGTCTGGCAATGATGGCCTTGTTGTCCTTGTCGTTATTGTTGTTGCCGCGACTGATGTAAGCGCTGAAGATCTGCTCCCGGTATTTCCTGTTGTCAGAGAACTGTAAAAACGGCATCACACTGGGATTCTGGAGTGTGAAAACCCATTTGCCTTTGGTAGCCTCCGACCGGGCGCCGGCTTCCAGCGCACTGTTGATCTGCTCTTTCGAAAGTCCTTCCAGATACTCCTCCCGGTCGAGGATCAGCTTATAGGCATTGGTTTCCGACAACAGATTTTGGCCAAAAGTAAGTTGTAACATGCTGATCTCGCTATTCAATTCGCGGAGTTTCTCTTTATCCTCATCGCGAAGATTTGCTCCGCTCCTGACAAATCCCTTGTAAGTCTCTTCAACCAGCCGCCGCTGATCGGGTGCGAGTTTCGCCATCTCCGGGCTCTTGTACACCGCCTTGATCCGGGTGAATAGCCCCGGATTCAGACTGATGTCATCACTGTGTTTCGACATCAGCGGCGACAACCGGCGGGCGATCTCCTGCATTGCATCGTTGGTGTTGGCCGAATTCAAACCGTAAAAAACGGAACTGACTTTATCGAGCAGCGCCCCGCTCCGATCCAGGGCTGCGATGGTGTTTTCGAAGGTTGGTGTCGCCGGGTTGCTCACGATGGCTTCAATTTCCGCCTGTTGTTGCTTCATTCCTTCCATAAAGGCCGGCATATAATGATCATTCCGGATCTGTTCGAAAGGAGGCACCCCGAATGGCGTTTTCCATTCGCGGAAAAAAGGATTATCGGTTTGGGCGAGCATTGAAATCGCGGTCATGGTCATGGTGATAAAGAGGGTGATCGTTTTTCTCATGGTGGAATGATTTACAGAATGGCTGCAAAGGTAAAAAAAACGGGAACAGGTTGGATGAAGAGTTAGACGAAGAGCGGACGAAGAGTTGTACGAAGAGTTGTACGAGATTGCTGCGTTTAGTTTTATAGCTCAATCCGTTCCCCTTCTTCGGCGGCGTATGTTTCGGGAAAAATCACCCGTGCTTCATCGAGCAAGGGCTGAACATCCTCGTACCGGGCCGAAAAATGACCAACGATCAGCTTGGCCACACCGGCTTTCAGGGCGATGATGGCTGCCTGAGCTGCCGTGGCGTGAAATTTTTCGGCGGCTACTTGTTCCATCGCCGATGCAAAGGTCGCTTCGTGATACAGCAGCCGTGCATCCGAGATCCAGGGCACGATGCTTTCATCGTAAACGGTGTCGCTGCAATATGCCAATGAACGCGCTACCGGTACTTTACGCGGAGGATTCTTCTCGCGGAAGATGAAACCCCATGCCGGGATGCTGTGTTTCAGCGGAAAACTGTGGACCTCCAGCCGTTCCTCTTCCAATATCAAGCGGTAACCGTCGGAACAAAGCAGGTTAAAATGAACCGGGTATTTCAGCCGGGTCTGAGAGGCTTCAAGCTGGATCTCAATGATCTCCCTGAGCTGCGGGGGGCCATGCACGGTAAGCTCTTCCGAACGGCCCAGCAAATGCATGGTGTTGAGCAATCCGACCAGCCCAAAAAAATGGTCGCCATGCAGGTGACTGATGTAGATGTGCTTGATCCGCATGATGGAAAGGTGAAATTTCCGTAACTGGAATTGGGTTCCCTCCCCGCAGTCGATCAAATGAAAGCGCTCATTTGCATTGAGCAAATGAGCGCTTAGGTTCCGGTCGTTTGCCGCAACAGCTGCACTGCTGCCGAGGACCGTAAATGAGAAAGTCATGATTATTCAGCCTTCGGCTCTTCCTGAGGCGTGTCGAGATCGAGTTTCAGGGTTTCCTGAGCGGGCTTGGGTTCACGTGCCAGCTCTTCAGCCTTAACCATGTCGGCCTTCAGGTTCGCGAGGGCATCGATATCGCCAAGTGTCGTCTTCTCCAGGTTATCCTTGAGTTTCTTAACGGCTTTCTTGGTATCCTTCTCCTTCTTCAGACCTGCTTTGGCCTCCTTGTTTTTCTCTGCATTCTGCGCATCCTGGTGGATCTTGCTGTGCGAAAGGATGATCTTCTTGTTATCTTTCGAAAACTCGATAACCTTGAAATCGAGGGCTTCCTCGTCGCGGGCCTGGGTTCCGTCTTCCTTACCAAGATGACGCAAGGGGGCAAATCCTTCAACACCGTAAGGCAACGCCACGATGGCTCCCTTGTCGCTCATGCTCACGATGGTTCCGAGATGTACCGAACCTACGGCAAAAACGCTTTCGAACACATCCCACGGATTCTCCTCAAGTTGCTTGTGACCGAGGCTGAGCCTGCGGTTTTCCACGTCGACATCGAGTACGATCACGTCGATCGATTCCCCGATCTTGGTGAACTCAGCCGGATGCTTGATCTTCTTCGACCAGCTCAGGTCGGAAATGTGGATCAGTCCGTCGACGCCCTCCTCGAGTTCCACGAAAATACCAAAGTTCGTGAAGTTGCGGACGATGGCCGAATGTTTCGATTTCAGCGGGTATTTTTCCTTGATGTTGGCCCACGGGTCGGGGATCAGTTGTTTGATGCCCATCGACATCTTGCGTTCCTCGCGGTCGAGGGTCAGGATCACGGCTTCCACCTCCTGTCCTACTTTAAGGAAATCGTGCGCAGTACGCAGGTGCTGTGACCATGACATCTCGGAAACGTGGATCAGACCTTCGACTCCGGTGTTGATTTCAACGAAGGCGCCGTAATCGGCAATGACAACGACTTTACCTTTAACCTTGTCGCCGATCTTGAGGTTCGGATCCAGCGAATCCCACGGATGCGGGGTGAGCTGCTTCAGACCAAGCGCAATACGTTTCTTGTTTTCATCAAAATCGAGGATTACAACCTTGATCTTCTGATCGAGTTTCACGATCTCTTCCGGATGGTTGATACGTCCCCAGCTCAGGTCGGTGATGTGGATCAGACCGTCGACACCACCAAGGTCAACAAACACGCCATAGCTGGTGATGTTCTTGACGGTTCCTTCGAGGATCTGTCCCTTTTCAAGCTTCTTGATGATCTCTGCCTTCTGGGCTTCGAGTTCGTCTTCGATCAGAGCCTTATGCGATACCACGACGTTCTTGTACTCGTGGTTGATCTTCACTACTTTGAATTCCATCACTTTGTCGACAAACACATCGTAGTCGCGGATGGGTTTCACATCGATCTGTGAACCGGGGAGGAATGCCTCGATACCGAAGATATCAACAATGAGTCCGCCCTTGGTACGTGATTTTACATAACCCTTGATGATCTCCTGTTTTTCGTAAGCGTCGTTGATGCGTTCCCACGATTTCAGGATGCGTGCCTTTTTATGCGAGAGCAGCAACTGACCGCTGGTGTCTTCCTGGTTCTCGATATAAACTTCTACCTTGTCACCGATTTTCAGATCGGGATTGTAGCGAAATTCATTGATCTGGATCACGCCGTCGCTCTTGAAGCCGATATTTACAATGACTTCACGGTTGGTCATGGTGACGACAGTCCCTTCAATCACTTCATGATCCTGGATGGCCCGGAGGGTCTGGTCATAAGTGTCTTCGAGTTTGCGGCGTTCATCACTGGAGTAAACTTCATGTTTTTTGCCGATGGCGTCCCAGTCGAAATCTTTCAACGATTCTTTGTTGAAAACGACCCTTTTCTGCGGTGCCGGTTTTACAGGTGCGGGATCCGCGACAGGCTCTGCGGCGGGTTCTGCGACCACCGTGGTGGCAGGTTCGGCGGCAGGTTCGGGATCGGTTCCGGTTTTAACTTCTTCGGCGACGATTTCCGGGGTTTCGTTTACAACGGGTTCAGCAATGGGTTCAACCGACTGTTCCGGACTGGCATTGGTTTCTTCAATATTCATTCAAAAATTGCTTTGTGGATGCGGTATTCCCGCTATCCGGGTTAAACATTTTATGGATTGGACGGGATTTCGATAAAGAACGATACTCCTTTTTCACCCGACAAAAAAGGGCTGCAAAGGTACGAGGAATGTTTTTAATATACAACAAGCTATGATTTTACGAATCACGAAATATGTAATTCTCATCTCCGTTTCCTTACATTTGCAGTTTAAAACTTCAGAAGATGTCACTCAAATGCGGGATCATCGGTTTGACCGGATCGGGAAAAACCACCCTTTTTAACTGTATCTCCAACAACCGTGCTGAGACGCACAGCGCGGCTTTCACGGGGAATAAATCGAACCTGGGAATTGTGAATGTTCCCGATCGTCGGCTGTATGAGATCGACGATCTGATCCATTCGGCACGGGTGGTTCATACTACCATCGAGATGGTCGATATTCCCGGGCTGACGAAAGGCGGCAGTCAGACCGAAGGCAACCGGTTTCTTTCCGACATCCGGAATGTGGATGCGCTCATCCATGTAATCCGTTGTTTCGACGATCCGCAGTTACCGCATCCCGAGGGTTCCGTCAACCCAATGCGCGACCGCGAAATCGTTGATCTGGAGCTTCAGATCAAGGACCTTGAATCGGTTGAAAAAAAAATCATCCGGTTGGATAAGATGGCCAAAACGGGCGACAAAGATGCCCGGCATGGCCTTGAGGTTTTAAAATTGCTGAAGAACCATCTGGAATCGTTCCAGTCGGCCCGCACCGCCCCCATTGCGCCGGAAGATATCCGGTTTATCGACGACCTGTTTCTGCTCAGCTTCAAGCCGGTGATGTACGTTTGCAACGTCGATGATCCGTCGGCAACCCGGGGAAATGAATACTCCCGGAAATTCGTTGATGCCATCGCAGGGGAGGAAGCCGAGACGCTCGTTATCGCAGCCCGGATGGAATCGGAAATCGCGGAGCTGGAAAGCGCCGACGACCGTGAAATTTTCCTGGCCGACGCAGGTTTACCGGAGCCGGGTGTCAACCGCCTTGTCAGGGCAGCCTTTCACCTCCTTGATCTGCAATGTTTCTTCACAGCCGGGCCCAAGGAGGTTCGCGCGTGGACCATCAGAAAGGGGATGACGGCTCCGCAGGCTGCCGGCGTCATCCACAGCGACCTGGAACGGGGTTTCATCCGCGCCGAGGTGATAAAGTACGATGACTTTATCCGGCTGAAATCGGAGCATGCCTGCAAAGAACACGGGAAATTGATGGTGGAAGGTAAAAACTATGTGGTCGGCGACGGCGATATCTTACACATAAGATTTAATGTTTGACAAAATTCCTATTGCCTATTGCCTATTGCCTAAACAAATCTCGCGTAATTCTTCAGCTTTTCAAGAAAATCAGCTTTTTTTCTGACGGAGACCTCCACTTCGGTGTTGTCTTCGAGGATTATGGATCCACCTTTCCCTTTGACATATCGTTTCACGAACATCAGGTTGATCAGATGCTTGCTGTGAACCCGCGAAAAGGGCAGGTCTTCGAGGATCTTTTCGTAGGTGTTCAGGGGTTTTGATGCAACGAAACGCTGGCCGTTGATCATATAAAAGAGGGTGTACACGTCGCTTGCTTCGAGCCTGACAATATCGTTCAGCTTAACGATATTCAACCCGTCGGTGGAGGGTATGATGATCTTTTCATTCTTGCTGCGTAAACTGTCGCGCAAGATCCGCAAACGGTTATCGATCTCATCGACCTTTACATCTTTATAGCGGTCGATGGCGATGGTCAGCATTTCGAGGGTGACCGGTTTTACCAGATAATGCAACGCTGAGAATTCGAATGCCCTGACGGCATATTTATCGAAAGCTGTAATGAAGATCACCCTGAAATCCTTATACGACACCCGCTCAAAAACATCAAATCCTTCACCGTCGGGCATGTTGATATCGAGAAAGACCAGATCGGGTTTTACGGCATCAACCAGAAAAACAGCTTCACTGACATTGTTGGCAATTCCGGCGATCTCGATGTTCGGAAAATTCCCCTTCAACAATGATTGTAAGGCGACAATACTGGTTTTATCATCATCTACAAGCAGGGTAACGATCGTATTATCCATATGATATTTCTGTTGATGTAAATCCTGTCCGGCATCACCTGTTCCGAAATCAATGGGTCATTCGGGAAAAATCGTAATTTTGCTCAATAAACAAGATTACCGGTTTTTTGCTAAGATATTAAGATAATTTGTTCCTGATGAGCTTTGTTGAAAAAATTTTTGAAAAAGCTGTTTTCTCCAGGGATGACCTGATTTTCCTGTTAAATACATTGGGGGACGAGCGGTTGCGGTTGTTTGAGATGGCCGCTGAAACAAAGGCCCGGTTCGTTGGCAGGAAAGTTTATTTCAGGGGGTTGCTGGAATATTCGAACACTTGTTCCAAGAATTGCTACTATTGCGGGATCCGTGCCGGGAACAAGCGCTATGTGCGTTACCGTATGACCGATTCCGAAGTCATGGAAGCGGTGCAGTACGCGTATGTGAACCGGTTTGCTTCGATCGTCATCCAGTCGGGTGAGCAGAACAACCAGACCTTCACCCGGAAGATTGAAAAGTTACTCCGCGAAATCCATGCGTCGACCAACGGCGAATTGCATGTAACGCTATCCCTGGGCGAACAGTCGGAAGAGACCTACCGGCGGTGGTTCGAAGCGGGCGCACACCGGTATCTCCTGCGCATCGAGGCATCGAATCCCGACCTCTACCTCAAACTTCATCCAAACACCCCCCGTCACAGTTACACGGCTCGGTTGAGCGCCCTCCGCACCCTGCGGTCGATCGGCTACCAGGTTGGTACGGGGGTGATGATCGGCCTCCCCTTTCAAACCATCGGCGACCTTGCCGATGACCTGCTGTTCTTCCGGGATTTTGACATCGATATGGTCGGCATGGGACCGTATATCGAACATGAAGATACGCCCCTTTACCGCTACCGCGAAACCCTGCTGCCGCTCACCGGACGCTTTGACCTGTCGCTTAAAATGGTCGCCATCCTCCGCATCATGATGAAAGATATCAACATCGCTGCTACCACGGCCATGCAAACCATTGATCCGCAGGGCCGCGAAAAAGCGTTGCTTGCCGGGGCGAATGTCATCATGCCCAACCTGACCCCGGTCAGGTACCGGCAGGATTACCTGCTCTACGAAAATAAACCCTGTCTGGATGAAGAAGCATCAGCCTGCCAGACCTGCCTCGAAGCTCGCATCCGGATAGCCGGCGACACCATCGCCTACGGAGAGTGGGGCGATTCGAGGCACTTTCAGAAGCGAAGGACAATGGACAAGTGACAATTGATAATGGACAATTGAAAATGGAAAACGGTAAACGTCCTATTCGCTAATCCCTATTCGCTATTCGCTAATTTGAATTATTTCGAATGAAATCCTCCTCCTCCCCGATAATCCTTGAAAATGTGGAGATCCTCGACGCCGGCTCCGAGGGGATGTCGATCGCACGGATCAATGATCAGGTGATCTTTGTACCATTCGTAGTTCCGGGGGATGTGGCCGATCTGCAAATCACCGCAAAAAAAAGAAGGTATCTCGAGGGCCGGGCGGTCCGTTTGCGAATCCCTTCGCCCTGGCGTATCGAACCCCATTGTGTCCATTTCGGCATCTGTGGGGGATGCAGGTGGCAGAACATGACGTATGAAAGGCAATTGTACTATAAACAAAAACAGGTTTACGACAATCTGACCCGGATCGGAAAGATAGATGCACCTGAAATCTTACCGATCCTCCCATCACCGGTCACGCAATATTACCGGAACAAACTCGACTTCACCTTTTCCAATCACCGGTGGTTCACTGAACCCGTCAAACCGGACGACGACACGTCGACTCATTACAATGCCCTGGGATTTCATGTTCCCCGTTTCTTCGATAAGGTGGTCGACATCCGGGAATGTTTTCACCAGAAAGATCCTTCAAACGCCATCCGAAATGAATTGAGGTCGTATGCAGAGGCGCATCAACTCCCGTTTTACGATGTCAGAAAATGGGAAGGGCTGATGCGCAACCTGATCATCCGCGACACCCTTTCGGGCGGGCTCATGGTTATCCTCGTTTTTCATCATGAAGATCCGGCTATCGGTCTGATGATCGACCACCTGACTAAAAAATTCCCGCAGATCACGAGTCTGTTTTATGTGATCAACCCGAAGAAGAACGATTCCCTGAACGACCTCGAATTCAGACATGCAGCAGGCGAACCTTACATTACCGAAATCCTGCCGCCATACCGGGATGGATATCCGGATATCTCCTACCGCATCGGTCCCGCCTCTTTTTTCCAGACCAACAGTCTGCAGGCAGTCAACCTGTACCGCACTGTGGCCGGATTCGCAGATCTGACGGGCGTCGAAGCCGTGTACGATCTTTATACCGGTACCGGCACCATCGCCAACTACCTCGCTCCTTATGCACAGCACGTGACGGGTATTGAGTCGGTGGAACCGGCAGTTGCTGATGCCATTCTGAATTCAAAGCTTAACCGGATCCAAAACACAACCTTCATCGCCGGTGAGGCTGAAAAGATACTCGACGACAGGTTCCTGGCGCAGCACGGCAGTCCCGATATCATCATCACCGATCCTCCCCGAAACGGAATGCATGAAAAAGTAGTCCGGACGATCCTGCAGATCCGACCGGAAAAAGTGGTGTACGTCAGCTGCAATCCGGCGACGCAGGCCCGTGATCTGGCTTTAATGAGCCCTTCCTATCACCTCGTGAAATGTCAGCCCGTCGACATGTTCCCCCACACCCAGCATGTTGAGAATGTCGCCCTGCTCCATAAAATTAAGTGAACCCCGGTAGATCATCGCATCGCTGTTCCACCTTACGTGTCGGTTCACCCGCGATCAGTGAAGTCAGCAATTTTTTTCAGCAGGATTTCGGTCAGTTGTTGGGGTGAAAACGCACCGGCATCGATGATGATATCAGCCTGACCGTAAAAAAACTCGCGTTCGGCCAGTTGCTCGCTGATTTTCTCGGGAAGGGATTCAGGATCAAGATCCTTCAGTATTGGTCTCTTTTTCCTCAGGTTTTGCAACCGTTCGGCCAGCATTCCGGCAGGCCACCGGATGTAGATCGCGATCCCGTGTTCCCGGATAAACTTCATATTATCGAAAAAACAGGGCGTACCTCCGCCCGTTGAGATCAGCACATCGTCGAACGCCCCGGTCTCATGTAAAAGGTCGCGTTCCATACTCCGGAATAAGTTCTCATCGTATTTATCAAAAAAATCGAGAATGCTGATCCGGTACCGTTCTTCGAAATGGTGGTCGAGGTCGAGAAATTGAAAACCAAGGCAGGAGGCAAGGTTTTTACCGACGGTTGATTTTCCCGACCCCATGTAGCCGATAAGGTAAATGCGCATGGATGTAAAAGTATAAAGATTTTTCCTACCTTTGCAGCCTTAAAGTTGCTTTCCGGATGAAGTGTAAAAAGCTGACATTGATCCTGTTTTTAGCCGTTTCCTTATCGCTCCCCGGATGCGGTGACCGCAACACAGACGGGCAGGAGGAGATTCCGGCCGATGTAGTTAACAATCCGAATACTGCCAGCGGCAAGGGAGACCGAAGCATCCTGCCACAGATCACCTTTGAAGAGACCGAGCATGATTTCGGGAAGATCCTTGAAGGAGAATCGGTTGCGATTTCCTTCCATTTCACCAATACCGGCAAGTCGGATCTGATCATCGCCGAAGTAAGCACCTCCTGCGGGTGCACGGTTCCCTCCTACCCCAAAACCCCCATTCGTCCGGGTGAAAAAGGCGAGGTGAAGGTATCGTTCAACAGCAACGGACGCCGTGGATTCCAGTCGAAGAATGTTCTGGTGGTTGCCAACACCCAACCCAACACCACCATGCTCAGAATTAAAGCCCAGGTAGTCAACCCACGCGGTGGCAACCAATAAATCAATCATAAATCGTAAATCATAAATCGTAAATATGGAAATCATTTTAAACATGCTTCTCATGGCGCCTCAGGGCCAGGGTGCCCAGCAAAACGGGTGGTGGTCGTTTCTGCCACTGTTACTGATCATCGTGGTGTTCTATTTCTTTTTTATCCGTCCGCAGATGAAGCGGTCGAAAGATCAGAAGAAATTCAAAGAAAACCTGCAAAAAGGTCAGAAGATCATCACCATCGGCGGCATCCATGGCCGGATTGTCGAAATGCAGGAAACAACCGTGACCATTGAAGTAGAGAACAACGTCAGGTTACGGGTTGAAAAATCTGCCATTGCGATGGATAACACCCAAACCATCGAGAACAAATAAATCAGGAAAAACATCACAACTTGAAATCCGATTTTCTCGACTTCATCGGCAATGCCCGTAAAAGGCGAAACGAGAAATTCAGGAACCAACTGTCCATTTTTGTTGTTTGCCTGATCCTGTCGATATTCATCTGGTCGCTGGTCAGGCTATCCAAGGATTACTATTACGCGGTCGACTTCCGGTTGAGTTATACCAATGCTCCTCCCCACATGGAGTTGCGGGAGTTTTCCGATTCAACAATCCGGATCCGTTTCAGAATCCAGGGTTTCGAGTATTTTTCAGAGCAGTTGTTCCGGCAACGGGATCACAAATATGAAGTGAGCCTCCGGGATGTAAGGCTAAAGATATACGGTGATCACCCCAGGGGATATCTGATTACCAGTCAAGTCGGAAAAGAGATTATGTCGCAAACCAATTTCCCGGTCGATTTTTATTCCGTCTCTCCCGACACCCTCTTTTTTAACTTTGACCGCAATCCGGTCGACGGTCTGACCCCGGGATCCCCCGGTGAAAGCATGAAGCCAGGACAGAATGTCGATTCGTTAACAATCCGGGTCGACAGTACAGCGGTCCACGGCGAGCACGCCAACCCTCCAACCGACAACAACCGATGATCCTGAGAGTCGGGCTCACCGGAAATATTGGCAGCGGAAAAAGCACTGTGGCCGGGATCTTCAAAGTGCTTGGCATTCCCGTATTCCATGCCGATGAAGAGGCTAAAAAATGTTATAATGATCCAGAACTCCGCCGGGATCTTGTACACCAATTTGGCGAACGGATTCTGATCCCCGGCGGGGAGATCGATCGCAAGGCGCTTGCCGCCATTGTTTTCAATGATCCTGCCTCGCTCGAATACCTCAATACTGTTGTTCATCCCCTTGTCGGTAAAGCCTTCACGAGGTGGATGACGGTCCAGACACAGGCGCCGTACATCCTTCAGGAGGCGGCTATCATTTTTGAAAGTGGACTGGGAGGATCCTTCGACCGCATCATCCATGTTTCCTGCCCAAAAGAAATTGCCATCAACCGCGTCATGAAAAGAGATGCAGCCGATGGCAATTCCGTTCTGAAAAGGATGCAGTTTCAGATCCCGGATGAGGAAAAAGCGCGCATGGCCGATTTCGTCATCCTCAATGACGGATCATCACTGGTGATCCCGCAGGTATGCTCGATACATGCGATGCTCTTAAAAATTGGCGCGTAAAGCTACGATGACGTTTCTTCCCGGGGCGCTGATCCCGGAAGCAAATTTCCGGTAGTGTTCATCCAGAATATTTTCCATTCCAAGTTCTACATTCAGGTAACGAATGATCTGATAGCTGAGCTTCAGGTTGAGGGTGTACCACGAAGGGGTGCCATAGGATGTCGCATATTGGGCATTATCCTCACCACCTGGGCTGTATTGGCTCAATCGCTTCCAGCCGTTGTACATCACGTAAAAATCACCTTTAAACTTCTTCAGTTCCAGCCTGAATGAAGTCATCCCGTAAACCGGTGGAATGTGATCAAGCGGGGCGCCGTCGGTCTCATCGTAACCCAGGGTATAGGTAAGATTGCTCACGATCGAAAAGGAGCGGGTCACCTGGGCCAGGATGCTTGCCTGTACTCCCCACACATAGGCTCTACCGGTATTGGTCGGGGCCAGGGTCTGGTACATCTCGTCGTCGATCATGATCGAGTCGGAACCGTTGTATGGCTTGGGTTCTATGACGATGGCATCACGAAGCCAGTTATAAAATGCGGTCCCTTCGAGCCGTACCTTACCGGCGATGGTCTTGGCTACCGAAAGTTCGAGATTATAGGAATACTCCGGTTTCAGGTCGGGATTAGGCATCACAACTGTCTGACCCGTCACAACATTCAGTTTGGTCAGATCATCAATATTGGGAGCGCGGAATCCGGTGGAGGCAACCAGCGAAAATTTCCAGTCATGCCCGGGAGCGGCGATAAATCCAAGATAACCGTTGACCGCAGCGTTCTTTTGAGAGATCTCAGGATTAAAAGGAATCTTCATGATTTTCACCATGGTATCGGAATAGGCGGCATTCAGTGTGACATAATTGAAGCGAACACCCTGCGAAAACTCGAAGACCGGGTTGATCTTCCATTGATTCGACAGGTAAGCCGAGAGATACATCATGTTGGCCTTTTGGTCGGGATAGCGTGTAGCACGGTCCTCTGTCTCGATTCCGGTCTTGATGTTTTCGTTGTAAGCCTTTGACCCGACATCATTGTAATTAAACTCAATCCCGTAACGGAGGTTGTCGGAAGCGCAAAGCCTTTTATCAAAGTCGGCATTTACGGAGATCACCCCGACGGATTCGAGGTTGTACTTCTTTTTGGATCCGCCGAAATCCCGTTGGATCCGGTCCTCGTTTGATCGCTGGTACCCGAGAATCACCGTGGCATGATCGAAGATCACCCCGTTGAGGTTGTATTCAGCCTTCAGCGATCCGAAAAAACGCAATTGGGGCCCGTAGTACCATTCTGCATATTTCAGGACACCGGAGGAGTTGGTCTCGGTCAGCCGATCGTAACGCGGAATATCACTGGAATTCGAGTACTGGATATTCAGGATATAGCGACTGCGGGAACCCGGCTGGAACAATACTTTCCCGAGGAAATTGTACTGGCGGTATGCCGACTGTTTCTGGATCCAGGGCTTATCATTCACAAGCATCGAATCTTTCCCGTTGATGCGTTCTGCGTATGTGGGACGTTCACCCCAGGAACCGTAAGCAGGATTCCGGACCCTTCCTTCACGCAAGTCATCAAAATCGCTGTAGGAGAAATTGAGCAATACGGCCCATTTCCGCCAACCCAGGTTCAGGTTGATCCCTCCGGTCTTTTCGAGGTTCGCCGATGCAAAACGGGCCAGCAGGTTTCCATGGACTTCTGTTTTACCCTTTGTTGAAAGCTGTGGATCCTGAGTAATGAAGTTGATGACCCCTCCCAGTGCATCACTGCCGTAAAGGGTCGAACCTGGACCATACAACACTTCTGTCGAAGAGAGTCCGAACGGATCGATCGTAATGGCGCTTTGCAGGTGGCCTGCCCGGTAAATTGCATTATTCATCCGGACCCCGTCGACCACCAGCAAAACCTTGTTGGCTTCGAAACCGCGGAGTACCGGGCTCCCGCCGCCCATCTGGCTCGTCTGAACAAACACTTCACCGGTCTGTTCCAGCATGATACCTGTGTTCTGGGGATTTTTAAAAGCGATGTCTTTCGCCTGGATCACTTCAATTTTATAAGGCAAATCCGATCGCTTTTCTTCCGTACGGTTACCTGATATCACAAACTCATCAAGTTTGATGATGTTTTCAACCAGGTAGATGACGTTGGATGCCGGCAACGCTGACTTTAGCAGAACCACCGGCTGAAACGCCACATGGGTAACATAGAGGGAATCGCCCGGCGAGAAGGACGAAAGGTCGGCCTGACCTTGTTCGTTGGTGGTGACTGCAAGAGTCTTCATCCTGTTTGCGATCACTACTCCTCCGATGGGCTGAAGGTCTGATTTATCAAGTACTTTGACCCGCTGTCCCCATGAGGTGGATCCCCAGATTAATAATATTGCAACAATCAATAATCGATAAATTTTCATATTAAATAAATTTAAAATTAACGTGTAACTCTTTTTCACAGAATCTTCCCCCGGGATATTACCGTACCGGTTATACCGGACCTTAATAAAAACGCAAAGCACGCTCTATTTAGAAGCAGTTATTCCGGAAGAAACAGTATGTCTTTATTTGCAAACATGTTCCGATTCGGTATCAAAAGGACCGGTCGGGTAACATCAGGGCGCGGTAACAATCATGATCCGCGCTAAAAGCACGCTGAATTTCGGAATGATGTCGTTATGGCCCGGTTATTCGATGGAATGTATTATCACCCGGATGGTCCAAAGGATGCAATTCTGCAATGCAGAACGAATCTTATGATGATTTCGGGGGCGGACTCCACACAGGAATGTAAATGGTTGTAAGGCTTATTTTGAATGATGGGAAAGTTGCCATTGGAGAAGGATCTCCGAAACGGGTCCCGCTGACTGCAACCGGTACTGCGATCTTGATGAGATGATCCTGAACAGACTGTATCATTTTGTCGTCCACCAGTTTCCGGAAACCGGCAGCCAACTGTTCTTCCTTCGTATCGTGGATGCAATAGAAAAAAACAGTCCCGTTCAGATGCTTTTTGTAAACTACATCATACAACTTGCCCCGGTATATGAATTCATCCTTTCCTTGACGCCTGAAACCGGGATCTTGTGATAATTCTTCCATCGAGATGACGGTCAGGGCAACCTTCTGATCCCGTGTAAGAAGTCCGATCTCCTTTTTGATTTTTGATTTTTTTATTTCAAAAAGCACCTGGTATCCCATGATGTTAAACAGGAAAAAGAGCATCAGCACGATAGAAAGCAGTCGGTTCAAGTCAGTGCGTCAATTGGATCGTCAAAGTTAAAGAAAAATGAGTTATTACTGATTTTTCAGCGCAGATCATTTAAATTTGCAGCAGAACATACCCCATGGAACCACTGAGAATTTCAGCCGTATCGTACCTGAATACTTTTCCATTTGTTTATGGAATTCAAAGTTCTTCTTACCGTGATCATTTCCGGTTGCACCTTGATGTTCCCTCCTTGTGCGCAGAGCGGATGAAAAAGGGCGAAGCCGATGTTGCCCTGGTTCCGGCAGGCGCTTTACCCACGCTCGATGAATTCACCCTGGTACCCGGTTTTTGCATCGGCGCGGTGAAGGAAGTTAAAACCGTTCTCCTGCTCTCGCAGCATCCCCTGGATCAGATCCACACCATTTATCTTGACTTTGATTCCCGGACTTCCGTAGAGCTGGTAAAGATATTGGCCCGGCACCACTGGAACATTCAACCGGATTATAAAAAATTAATTCCCGGCGAGGCCGCTGCTTTAGATCCGGATAAAACGTTGGTAGCGATTGGCGACAAGACCTTTACGCTCAGGCCAAAGTACCGCTATGTTTATGATCTTGCAACGGAATGGATAGATTTCACGGGTCTCCCGTTTGTTTTTGCCGTTTGGGTAGTACGACCGGAGGTTCCTACTGATGCGCTTTTACCATTAACAGAAGCCCTACGGTACGGGATTTCGAACATTCCAAAGTGCCTGGAACATTTCAGCGACCGTTTGCCTCGCGGGGTTGACTGCCGGTCGTACCTCGATGACAACATCTCTTATACGTTCGACAAAGATAAACGCCGGGGTATGGAAAAGTTTCTGCAGTTTCTTGTTTAGCCTCCTGCACCCGGACCCCGTCGGAGTGGGGTCTATTTCTTTACCGGGTATCCCCGTTGCTTTGCCATATCCTCGAGCCGTTTCTGGAAGCCTGACTTTTTAACCGGTTTTTTCCGGTTGGCTTCGATCTGGGCATGAAGTTTCTTTTCATCAATGGTAGCACGGATGATGTAGATCTGCGCAAAGGTCAAAAGGTTCGCCAGAAGGTAATAATAACTGAGCCCCGAGGAGTAATCGTTGAACCAGAACAGGAACATCAGGGGCATCAGGTACATCATGGTTTTCATTCCCGGCATCTGCTGTTGCGTGGTTCCCATCATCTGGTCATTGATCTTGGTATAGAGGATGCTCGAGATCGTCATCAACAACGCAAAGAGGCTTACGTGATCGCCATAGTAAGGTATCGAAAATCCACCCGGGAACGTCCAGATGGAGTCGTACGACGAAAGATCGTGTGCCCAGAGGAAGGCCTGCTGGCGAAGCTCAATGGATGACGGAAAGAAGCGGAACATGGCGATGAGGATCGGCATCTGTAAAAGCAACGGGATACAGCCGGCCATCGGATTGACGCCGGCTTTTTTGTACAGGTCCATGGTTGCCTGTTGCTTTTTCATGGCATCTTCCTTTTTCGGAAATTTTTTGCTCAGTTCATCCATTTCGGGCTTTAACACCCGCATTTTCGCAGATGATTTATAGGTTTTGTAAGCGATCGGAAACAGGACGATTTTGAGCAGGATGGTCAGGATGAGGATGATGATCCCATAGTTCCAGCCGAAATTACCCAGGAAGGTGAACACCGGGATTACCGCATAGATGTTTATCCAGGCCATCAGGAAAAATCCCCATCCCAGCGGTATGATCTTCTCCATGTCGAGATGGTACTTTTTCAATCCATAAAACTTGTTAGGGCCATAATAAACGGAAAGGGAGATATCTTTTTTCTCGGAGGGGACGAATGGGATGGCCAGTTCGGCGCTCATCGACTTCAGGTAAGACCGCGGCCCGGGCAGTGTGGCAACCCGCACCCCCGGATCCGTGAAGAAATCACCGGCAATGAGGGTGGTCGAGAAAAACTGTTGTTTGAAGGAGACCCATTTCAACCGCTCGTTTTTCATGACTTTTTCTTCATCCTTCGATTCTGAAAGGTAATCCACTTCATCGTCGAGGATCTTATAATAAACAGTGGTGTTCATCCGTTCCTGGCTCAGGCTGCGTTCCTGGCGCGACAAGTTTTCATTCCAGTTGAGGACCAGGAACTTGGTGGCCGGATCCACTACATCGGTCATGTTAACGAACCGGATTCGGTATCCCAGCATGTATTCATCCCCCCGGATGGTATAGATGTATTCGATATATTTTTTAGGATCGAAGGCGGAGTCGGATGCTGCCGCGTAGAGCCGCATCCCGAAACTGACCGAGTCTTTTCCCGTGGCCCGAAGCACCGGTTTGCCTGCTTCTTTTGCGTCAGGCCAGAAGGGTTGAAAATAGAGTTTCCCGGTGTTGATGATCCGGTTGTTCGAGAAGAATGAAAAACCAAACTGCAGGGAATCCTTTTGCACCAGGAACAACGGTTTCTTATCCCAGGTCAGATAATTTTTCACCTCCACGCTTGAGATTATCCCGCCAAGACTTGAGATGCGGATCTTCAGCAAATCATTTTCGATTGTATAAAAGGTATCTTTCCCGACGGCTGCATTGGCAAATGGTCCGAGTTCGGCGCGCATCGACATTCGAAGGATGGTCAGGGAGTCGAAATTTTGTCCCGACGCGACAAGCTTCTCCTTCTGTCGTGCCGCTTCGAGGGCACGGTCGCGCGCGATGGCCCTGATCTCTGATTCCCGTTTAAGCTGGTTGACGAGATAAATGGAATCTGCCTTTTTCCGTTGTGCAAGCATCTGCTCCTGCGACGGGCTCATGAAATAGCTATAGGCAATGAAGATTCCAAAAATAAGTACAAGGCCGATGATGGTATTTCTATTCATAGTAGGTTAAGGAAAAATGGCTGCAAAGGTACAAAAAATGTCATGAATTGCCGGCATATTGCTTGGCTGCCCCGACAAAACTGACAAACAGCGGGTGCGGACGGGCAACAGTACTTTTGTATTCGGGATGGAACT
>Ga0116170_10000521_pt1 | contig 40980 bp, 34 predicted proteins | sample AD_JPNHW1_MetaG_FD_89797 | JGI IMG/M metagenome (GOLD analysis project Ga0116170, IMG submission 89797) | Active sludge microbial communities of municipal wastewater-treating anaerobic digesters from Japan - AD_JPNHW1_MetaG | ecosystem: Engineered > Bioreactor > Anaerobic > Digestate | place... | reverse complement strand
TAAAATGATCATGATGATTCTGGATTTTTTGAACATGATACACCTCTTTTATTTTGAACATACTTTACATTCGGGATTTTTATTTATATTGATTGCAGTGAAATTCATCGATTTACCGTCAATATAAAGAAGCCTGTTTTTGAGAAGGCCGCCTTTGCCTGTTAAATACTTAATTACTTCGAGAGCCTGCATTGCTCCGACAATTCCGGCCATTGCTCCGACGATTCCTTTTGTTTCTTTTTTAATATTTTCCGGGATAAAACATGCAAGGCATGGAGTTTCACCGGGCTGAAGAAATGTCATCTGTCCGTAATACTCCGACACTCCGGCATGCATCATTGGTATACCGGTCTGAAGAGAAATCCGGTTTAATATATGCCTGGATTCAAAATTATCAAGGCAGTCTATTATGATATTGCACCCTTTTATTTCATCGAGAAGTTCCCATCCCGCATCTTTATTAAAGTATGTAATTTGAATGTTATCGTTTAATAAAGATATTTTCTTTGATGCAGTTTCAGCTTTCCACATTCCGGTATCGGACGTACCGTACAAAATCTGCCTGTTCAGATTTGATAATTCCACATTATCCCTGTCGCAGATTTTTATATGCCCCACACCTGCAGCGGCCAGGTAGTATAAAACCGGACTGCCCAGGCCTCCTGCACCTGCACAAAAAACTGCAGAATTTTTCAGTTTATCCTGAGTGGAAATATCCCAATCGGATATTTCAAGCTGTCTCTTATAACGTATCAGTTCATTTTCTGTAAGCATAATATCTCTTTATAATATAAATCAATGTTAATTCCTTAAAATTTATTTTAGTGTAAAATAAATAATTATATGAGGCTGTCTCAGAAATCTGATATTTCTGTATTTGTCATTCCGGTTTTGCAGCTTCAATTCCAGCAAATACCGGAATCTCATGATTGAATCAGCAGTATGGGGTTATCGAAGATCTTCCTACGGTCGCCGGAATTCCGTTTCACTACAGCCGGAATGACAGCAATTATACTTTCAGGTCAGCCCCAATAGTGCATTTTCTATTATAAAAAAGTTCAGGAATTGTTACTGAATATAAATAGAAATTTTTATTCTGAATATGTCAATTTTAAATTTGAGATAATTCGATTCGGGTAACTGGGGACTCTATACAAAAAGCCCCCGATATAATCAGGGGCTTCATGGTTTGGTAAGGGAAGGATTCGAACCTTCGAAGGCGATAGCCGACAGATTTACAGTCTGTTCCCTTTGGCCGCTCGGGAACCTTACCATTTTAGCTAGCGAGAGGAATTGAACCCCCAACAAGCTGATTACAAATCAGCTGCTCTACCGATTGAGCTACGCTAGCAAAACAACGAGGTAACAGATAATTTTATATGACGTTGCTGTCAATGTTTTTTTTAACAATAATTATTTTTTTTATTTTCATGTAACATCCGGCTATGATAACCTCTCTATGAGTGAGAGTTAAGCATGATTACAATGCATTTCTGGTGCTTAATCATATGATTTATTGTCTTGACATATAATGCAGATATTAAATTATAACATTGCAAAAAAAATATTAAATAATCTTTTTCAATAAAGCAGGAACCTGATATATTCATGAAAAAAGTATTTTCTCTTTCCACTCTATTCATTCTTTTTTCCACTATAAATATTTTTCCGCAGGTGCGCGGTGTTGATATTGATGAATGTATTAATATCGCTCTTCAGAATCATCCTGATTTATTTTTGTCCATCGAAGATAATAAAAAGAGTGTGGCAGATTACCGTATCGCAAAATCATTAAAAAGTATTATAATTAACGGTGAAGTCAGAACTATTGAAAATGGAGCCAATGCTCCGGGTTTGTTCGGCGGACTTGTTGCCTCCTACAACCTTTATGATGCGAAAAATGATTATGTCGAAGAAATTGCAATAACTAATATTGATATTTCAAAATTAAAAAGCCAGAAGACAAAAAATGAAGTTCTTCTTGAGGTTAAGAACGCTTATTACGGCTATCTGCTTTCTAAAAACACATTAAAGATCAGAGAAACAATCAATGAGAAATATAAAAAGAAATCAGATCTGGCGAAACAGCTTTTTGAACAGGGTTCAAGGCCAATACTTGATGTAAGTAAAGCTGAAGTCGATATGGCCGATTCACAGCTTCAATATGAGAAAGCAAAAAATGATGAGCGTAAAACTAAACTGAATTTATTCCGTTCGATGGGCCTTGAAGAGGGCGAGGCATCATTAATAAATCCTAAAGATATTGAGACAATACCTGTTATCAAATGCACATTGGACGAGCTGTACAGAATGGCAGAGATATACAGTCCTCTAATAAGAATTATCACACTGGAAAAACGGTCCGCGATACTGAAAATTTCAGAGGAATCCGCAGCTCATTTTCCCAGGGTTGACCTTTCACTCGGCTTTGGTTACGCGAACCCCGAGTTATCAGCCTTCAGCAATGCGTCAGACAACCTGAATACTGATAAATGGAATCCTTCTTTTCTCGGAGCATTTAAAGCTACTCTCCCGATTTTCTCAGGAGGCCAGATATCTGCCAGGGTGGATTCGGCGGTAAGTGATTATAATAAAATTTCATATAAAGAAAAAGAATTATTGATTGATACAAAAAATCAGATTAGAGACAGCTATAAAAGTCTTGAAGAAATAAAAAAACAGATGGAGATATCAAATCTAATCACAAAAAATGCCCAGAGGCACCTGCTGCTTGCCCAGAGAAGCTATGAGAATGGCGGCGGTTCACTTCTGGAGCTGCAGGATGCCGAGTTAAGTGTTATAAGGGCGGAGATTGGCTTTCTTGAATCAAAATATAGTTACTTATTGACTCTGGCAAAATTAACAAGTATTATCGGTATTGGAGAGAGTTCTATATGCAAAAACCAGGAATAAAAACTATAATAATCGCTTCAGTCGCAATAATTATACTGATCATTATTTTTTCGGCAAAGGGTTGCGGTAAAAGCGGCGGTAAAGAACTTATATACGAGAAAGCAGCAAAAGGTACAGTAAAAAAAACTATCTCTGTTACGGGTGAGCTTGATATTCTGGACCCGGTAACCATACTCAGTAAGACGAGTGGAGTTATAGAAAATGTTTATACTGATTTTAATCAGAATGTCTCAAGTGGGCAGCTTCTTCTTAAAATGGACTCGTCATCTATAGAACAAAAAATATTGAAAGCACAAAGCCTTGTTGAAAGCGCTAAATTTGAAATCACTTCAGCTGAAAGGGACCTTGAGGGCAAAAAAAATCTTTATAAAGATAACCTGATCTCAAAGAAAGCTATGGAGCTGTCTGAAATTGAATACAATTCAGTTCTGAATAAATACAAGCAGGTAAAAATTGATTACGATATGACTGTTAAGGAGAGGGAATATGCCAGGGTGCATTCACCGATAAATGGTATTGTAATTGCTGTTTATACAAAAAAGAATTCACCTGTTGCGGTGTCCACACCTCTTATTCTGCTCGCTCCGAGTCTCAACAGAATGCTTCTTACTATAAGCATTGATGAGTCGGATATCGGATATATTAAAAATGGCCAGCAGGTGGTTTTTTCCGTGAGCGCATTTCCTGAAAAGAAATTTACCGGAATAATAAGTCAGGTAAGGATAAATCCGGTCAAATCGGCGGGACTTGTAACATATCAGGCTCTTGTTTTGTGTGATAACAATGACCATCTTCTGAGGCCTGGAATGACGGCAACAGCTACAGTCGTGGTAGAAGAGAAGAGCAATGTTTTAATGGTACTGAATCAGGCTTTTATTGTTTCTCCGGAAGATGATGCCGGTATTGATGAATCAAAAAAAATTGTATGGAAAAAAACCGGTGTGATTGGTGAAAAATCATATAAAGCAATTGAAGTAAAAACAGGCCTTCAGGGAGATATGCATACAGAGATAACTCAAGGGCTGAATGAAAATGATGAAATCCTTGTACGGATCAAGGAAAAAAAATAGCGGCTGAAGTATGAGCAAAAAAATAATCGAAATAAAAGACCTCGTCAAGGTTTACAATCTAAGCGAAGAAGTCAGTGTCAAAGCGATAAAAGGTGTAACTTTTGATTTTAAGGAGGGTGAATTCGTTTCAATTATGGGTTCATCCGGTTCAGGAAAATCAACCTTTATGAATATTTTAGGTTTTTTAGATACACCGACTACTGGTAAATATATTCTTGATGGAATAGACGGTTCAACACTTAATAATGACCAGAAAGCTGAGATCAGGAACAGAAAAATAGGCTTTGTTTTTCAGGGGTTTAATCTTCTATCCAGAACTTCCGCGATGGAGAATGTTGAACTTCCGCTTTTTTATAAAGGCGGTGTCTCTGCAAAGGAATTAACAAGACGCGCGCAGGAGCTTCTTGATATGGTAGGGCTCTCCGGGCGATATGATCATCATCCGAATAAACTGTCCGGAGGTGAACAACAGCGTGTTGCTATTGCCCGCGCACTGATTAATAATCCTGCAATTATATTAGCTGATGAACCTACAGGAAATCTTGATTCGAAAAATACTGCCGAGATAATGAATCTTTTCACCAGGCTTAATAAAGAAACAGGTATATCCATCATAATGGTAACTCATGAACACGATGTTGCTGATTACTCTGATAGAAAAGTTTTGTTCAAAGATGGTGAAATTATTGACGATTCACCGGTTAAAAAACTCAAAGCAGTAAAGAAAAAAAAGTAATCTTTCCTCATTTACCTCTACTATTTCATTTTAAATAAAAAAATTATGTCTTTTTGCAATAAAAATTAACATCTGTATTAAGACATAATTCAGCACTACCGATATATTAAATGTAATTATTATCTACTATTTAAAAACCTGGTAAAAATTACATGGTCCTGGAGGTACAAATTTTAAAAGCAGGAGTATTCCGGTGAAAGAAGTAGTGGCAATTAAAAGATTCAAAAAGTTTCTTCAGGTGGAAAAAGGACTTTCCCAGAATTCGATATATTCATATACTTACGATTTAAAGAAGTTCAGTGAATTTCTCTCAATCAAAAGTAAAGATATTCTCGATGCTACACATGAGGATATTCAGCAGTTTCTTAAATATGAAAAGAATGATAAAAAGAATTCATCCAGAACCCTGGCAAGATCTCTTGCGGCAATCAGGCAATTTTATAATTTCATTTCAGATAATGTTGATACAAATATAAAAAATCCCACTGAAAAGATTGAAACTCCTCATGTGGAAAAAACTCTTCCTGATTTTTTAACAGTAAATGAACTTAATAAGCTTTTCAATTCCATCTCTGAAGAAGACTGTTATGAGTTACGTGACAAAACAATTTTTGAATTATTGTATTCAAGCGGATTGCGGATATCTGAAGCTATAGACCTGAATAGCGGTGATGTCGATTTTGAAAATATGTTTGTAACTGTAATTGGTAAAGGTAATAAGCAGAGAATGGTTCCAATTGGTAAAGAGGCCGCAAGACTCTTAAGCAAATATAAGAGAGAGTCAAGGCCGGCAATCATCGGCAGCAGGGAATCGGAATATCTGTTCGTCAGTAAAAAAGGTTCGCAGCTTAATAGAAAATCAGTATGGCGCCTTTTAAAAAATTATGTAACAAGAACTGAAATTAAAAAGAATATTACGCCTCATACACTGAGACATTCTTTTGCTACTCATCTTATTGAAAACGGTGCTGATCTTCGTTCTGTACAGGAACTGCTGGGGCACATGGATATTTCTACAACTCAGATATATACACATATGGCCAAGAAACAGCTGCAGAAAATTCACAAAAATTTTCATCCTAAAGGATAAGCCCGGATTCCCTATGAAGAGATCATCTAAAATTTATATAATACTATTTCTGACCGGAATAGTATTAACTTCCTGTACCCCGTCTGAAAAGTATCTGAGAACTAAAAATGCAGAAATGTCATCCGGTACAAATTATGTCAGGGTGCTGATAAAAGTTGAAACTGATAATTTTAAAATCAATTCTGATTCTGGTTTGAAAGTAATTGATACAAAAAATTCGAGGGTAATCTTCGAATCTAAAAGCGGCGGATTAAACTTTTATCCGGAGAAAATTAAAAATATATATTTAATTGAGTCAGGTGAAAATATTCTTTATTTAAACAGGACAGGCTACAGGGGCAAAATCGAACTTCATAATGTTCTGGGTAAAATTTACATAATAAACATTCTTAACATCGAGGAATATCTTTATAGTGTAGTTCCCTCTGAAATGCCTGCATCATGGAATATTGAAGCTCTGAAAGCCCAGGCTGTAGCTTCAAGAACATATTCATATTATCATTTGCTTAAGAATAAAAGCAGGAATATATATGATCTGGATGCGACTGTAAATTTTCAGGTCTACAAAGGTGTATCTTCAGAAACACCATCTTCTATAGAAGCTGTTACCAAAACCTCCGGAATGATTATGACATACAATTATGAACCTATCATTGCTTACTTCCATTCAACAAGCGGTGGTAAAACTTCGGATGATAAAGACGTATGGCCCGGTTCAGATCTTCCATACCTGGAAAGTGTTGAATGCAAATATAGTGAAAATTCACCTCATTATGAATGGACAGCCGAATTAACTTTAAATGAAATAACAGCGGCATTGTCACAAAAGTATAAGAGAATTGATAAAATTACGAAAATCTCTTTTCAGAAACACAATGACAGAGTCATTGAAGTTACCATCGTTCATAATAACGGAACAATTAAATTAACAGGAAATGAATTCAGATTGTTATTCCCTCCGCAGAAATTAAAGAGTACATATTTTACTGTAAAAAGAGACAACAAAACTTTTCATATTGCCGGCAGAGGATGGGGACATGGAGTCGGAATGTGCCAGTGGGGTGCAAAAGGGAGAAGTGAAAAAGGGATTAAATTTGAAGAAATACTGAAGTATTACTATAAAGGTATAAATTTTAAGAAAATAAGTAATAATTATCTTGCACAGAAAAAAGGTTCAATCCATCTTGTTAATTGATGAAACTACTTAAAACAGAATATACACTTGAAGATTTTTATTACAATCTGCCGGAAAGGTTAATCGCTCAAAAACCTGCTGAATCCAGAGATGAGTCAAAATTATTTATACTAAATAGAAGCAGTGGAAAATTTACTCACACTGCTTTTAAATCATTAATTGATTATTTAAATAAAGGGGATCTTCTTGTTTTTAATAATACTAAAGTTTTAAATGCAAGAATATACTGTGTTAAAGATTCCGGCGGAGAGATTGAAATTGTGCTTACGGAAAAAATCTCAAAAAACCGCTGGTACATTATTTCAAACAGAACTAAACGTTTAAAAATAAACTCCTGCTTCTTCCCGATAAAAAATAACGGAATTATCTTTTCTGTTACAGGGCGTTCCGGGGAATATATCGAAGTCGAGACCAGCGTAGAACTGACTGATGAGGTACTCCTGGGCATCGGAGAAGTGCCGCTTCCCCCATATATCAAACGTGAGAGCAGCCGGCTTGATGTAGACAGATACCAGACTATATACGCGCAATCAAGCGGTGCGGTAGCAGCTCCAACTGCCGGGCTTCATTTTACTGACGATGTTTTAAATGCTCTAAAAGATAAAGGAATTGAACTTGTATTTACTACTCTCCATGTTTCCTGGGGGACATTCAGTCCGGTAAGGGAAAATGATTTATCCAGGCATAAAATGCATTCAGAAAAATTTATATTTGATAATAGTACCGCTGATAGAATAAACGCTGCAAGAACTCAGGGAAGAAGAATTATTGCAGTAGGAACAACATCGCTCAGGGTTCTCGAAAGTACTTATGCTGATGGTGTAAATGTCGCTGGTGAAGGGTATACTGATATTTTCATATATCCGCCGTGTAAAATTAAATCTGTTGATGCTTTGTTTACTAATCTGCATACTCCCGGATCTACTCTGCTTATGCTTGTTGCCGCGTTCGCAGGTTATGATATGATAATGAAGGCTTATGAGGAAGCTGTACGGATGGAGTACAGGTTTTTTTCATATGGCGATGCGATGCTGATAATCTGACTAAGTGAATTATTATGAAAGTAAATGAACTAATTACAAGATTAAACAAAAAATTTCCTGAATATATTCAGGAACCGTATGATAATACAGGATCACAGATATTGTTCCATGAGGATGATATTGAAAAAATTTATATCTGCCTTGATGCAGATTTCAATACTGTAAATGATGCCAGGCAGAAAGGGTGTAATCTTATAATAAGCCATCATCCGCTTATATTCCGGCCGATTAAAAAAATAATTTCCACTGAGTCAAAGTCAGGAATAATAATTGATGTAATAAGTTCGCGGATGTCGCTTTATTCCATGCATACCAATTTTGATAAAATTATGTACAAAAAACTTTCTGATTTTCTCGGATATCCGGGAAGTGTACCTCTGATAAAAACTCACGAAATTGAAAATGCAGATACAGGATTCGGGTCATTTATCATGCTCGGTAAAGAAAAAAAATTTAATGAGATTTTATATGAAACCAGAAGTAAGCTCGGACTGGATTTTATTCTTTATTCCGGTGATGAAGAGCAGGTTATCAGGTCAATAGCCTTTATTAACGGTTCGGGCGGAGGGTCTATTGAAAAGGTAATAAGCACTCATAAGCCGGATTGTATCATAACCGGGGATGTCAGTTACCATCATTCAAAGTATGCAATAGACTGCGGGACTGCGGTAATTGATGCCGGCCATTTCGGAACCGAGTTTATTTTTAAAAAGTTGCTTGCTGAATCAGTTGATGAAGTTTTATATGATGAAAAGATCGGGATAATTATCTCGGAAGTAGAAAAAAATCCATTTAAAGTATATTATAAAAATGAAAAATGAAATCAGCATAATGATCGAACTCCAGCATTACTGGGATAATGTAACGAAATCTGAATCCGAAATTGATAGATGCAGAAAATCCATAAAAACATGGGAGAGCAGATTAAATGATATTTCAGTAAAAGTCTCAGGTACAGAAGCAAAAGTAAAAACATTAAAAATAAATTTAAGAAAGAACGAACTTGATCTTGAAGAAATAGATTCAAAAATAAAAAAAGTGGAACAAAGAAAAAATCAATTAAAATCAGAAAGAGAAATAGAAGCACAGAATAATGAGCTGATTATTCTAAATGATTCCAAAGATAAACTTGAAGGAGTTATTTTAGAATTCATGGATAACCTGGAAAAAGCGGAGCAGAATTTAAATGACTATAAAAATGAATTTACTGAGTCAGATCAACAGATAAAAACAGATATAGAAGGGCTTAATATTAAAATTAAAAATTATCAGGCGGAATCTGATCTTTTTAAAAATAAATTTAATGATCTGCTGCCGTCTCTTTCACCTGTAAATAAATCAAGATTTTCTAAACTGATAAGTTCCAAAGATGGAGTGGCAATTGCAAAATTAAATGGCGAAACCTGCACCCGCTGCAATTTCCAGGTACCGGCAGCCATAGCAGTATCCGCGGCAGGCCAAAAAAGTATTGAGGTTTGTACAAACTGCGGAAGATTTATTTACTGAATTATAAACTGGAGTGTGAAAAAACATGCTTTTAAGCATTGACCGTGTATTACAATTGATTTCGGAAGGCAAAAATATTGATAAGATTGCCGAACTTGCTGAATGTAACTCGTCTGATGTCGTTTCATTGATTGAAGAAGCCCGTGAGCTCCTGTCCAAACATGAGAAGACTTTTTCAAAAAGAAAAGTAATTATCAAAAAAAAGAAACCTGAAAGTAGCGAGAATACTTCAAGTTCGGATCAGACTTATATTAAAGAAATATTAAACGGTGCAGAGCTTGCAGCTATTCCTGTTAACACGCCGCTTACAATGAATGTAGGAGGTGTAGCATCCGGAAATCCCGGCCATTCAGGGATAGGGATTATTATTTTTGATCAGGAAGATAGACAGGTCGGCAAAGTTTCGGATTACATAGGGAAAAGAAACAGTTCGGGCGCAGAGCATGTCGTATTTCTGAGGGCCCTTAAACTTGCAGTTTATTTCCAGGTAAGTGAGTTGAAAATAAGAACAGACTCGGAAGCAATAGTAAGGCAATTAGCTGCAGATTTTAAAACTAAAGATTCAGATGTATTGAAATTTTTATCCGATGCAAATACCCTTATAAAAAAAATAAAGAAATTTAAAGTAGAACATATTGTAAAAAGTTCGAACGATAAAGCCATTTATCTTGCAACTAAAGCTTCTGAAAAGGTTCAGGACAAAAATAGATAAATGAAAGCTGAATGGATTCTGCCGGATTTAAACCTTCATGAAGTTGAATCAGTTTCAAAAAATACCGGTATAGATAAAAATATTATCTCAATTCTTTTTGCCCGGGGTTTAAAAAAAGAAGATGAAATTGTTCAGTTTCTTTTTCCCGAGCTGAATAATCTTCACAGTCCGTTTCTCCTTCATGGCATATATGAAGCTGTTAAACGATTAAAGGCCGCAATAGCCGCAGGAGAAAAAATAGCGATATTCGGCGATTCGGATTTAGACGGGATCACCTCATTGACAATAATCCATAGTATTTTAAGTAAATCAGGATGCTCTCCGATTATCAGGTATCCGAAAGCAAAAGAAAGCTACGGGCTTACATGCGACATAATAGATGAGTTTATCAGAGAACATATCACACTTGTTATCACGGTTGATTCGGGAATAAGAGATGTAGACGAGATAAACTATGGTAAGAAAAACGGAATAGATTTCATCGTAACAGATCATCATGAGCCGGATATAACTCTTCCTGATGCAATAATTGTTAATCCAAAACAAAATGAGTGCGGATACCCGTTTAAGGAACTCGCGGGAGTCGGAGTCGCATTTAAATTTGTTCAGGCATTTCTTTATAGTTATACGTCCGGTTTTAATGTAAACTTCGTACTGATTTACAAAGACATTTCTTCTTATAAATTCAGGTTTGTGAAGAATGGAATTGCAGTTAGCAAAGTTGAGGCTGATACAAATGACATCGCGGCAGTGCTGGCAAAGAATATTAATAAAAGCGATTGTATTGTATTTTTGAATAAAGAAAGTTTAACACTTGCTCCCATCATTAAGTCGCTGCACCCCGATATTTTAATGACGGATATTAAAAAGATTGCTTCATCTTTATACAATACTGAATATAAAGATCATGGAACGATGCTTAATAAACTCACTGCAGATTTTAAAATAGATAAAAAAAATACATCGGATGAATTCAATCTTTATTTTAAATTGTTTATAGAACTGCAGTGGAGGAGCTCAAAAAAAATTTTAACCATTCTTCAGGAATTTGTAGTTCTTGTTACCATAGGCACTATTGCTGATATAATGCCTATGCACGGAGAAAACAGGCTGCTGATTAAATATGGATTATCCATGATCAATAATGGCGAAGGCCATAAAGGCATTTTATCTCTCACTGGTAAAACGCGTACTACATCCAAATCTATAAGCTGGGATATTGCCCCTCTGTTAAATGCGCCGGGGCGAATGGGCGAGACCGATTTAACAGTAAATTTTTTCCTTGAGCAGGATAGTCTGAAAAATGCGGAGATCGTTACGACGATTCAAAAAATAAATAGAGAAAGGAAAAGGATTGTTTTAGAAATAATAGAAAAAATAAAAAATGATGATTCAAAAACTACGTTGAATGAAAACATTTTTTTCTATATGCATGATGAAATCATAGATGGACTTGCCGGTCTAATTGCAAATAGACTTGCAGATGATTTGAAAAAACCGGCAATTATTGCAACAGGATCTGACAAAAATGGAATAGTAAAAGGTTCAGCAAGAAGCTCGGGCAATTTTGACTTTTTTAAATTTACCGCTCCAGTTACACATTTGTTTGAAAGAGTAGGGGGGCACGCCCAGGCTTTCGGATTTACTGCCGAACTTGGTAACATTAAGGAAATTGTAAATACAATAAATAATTCAATTGCCGATAATTTTATTCCTGAAAAAACTGTTCACATAGATTTAGTTATTGAAATAAATGATATTAATTCACAATTTATAAAAAGTCTTTCTCTATTGGAACCTTTTGGAAAATGCAATGAAGAGCCTGTTTTTGCAGCAAAAGGAGTTAAAATAGAGGGATTCAGCTCCTTCGGTAATCAGGGAAATCATGGCAAGTTTGTCATCAACAGAACTCTTCAGGCTATAGGCTGGAATATTTTCGAGAAAATGAATAGTTTTTATACTGCAAAAAAAGAAGTTGATCTTATTTTTAAACTGGAAAACAATGAATATCTGGGGAAGACATATCCCAGAATGATACTTGTCGATATTGATTTTTCCGGTTAATTTTAAAATATAGATTCAAAATTAATTTGACTTATTGATTATACATGGTACTTTAAATTTGATCATAGATTGTATTGGATGAAAATATGGAAATTGATGTTCAAGAGCGTGATAATTCTGTTTTTTTAAAAGTTCATGGAGATATTGAGATGATGTCCATAAAAACTTTTAAACAGAAACTTTTTGAGATAGGTCAGAATACGGATAAAGATATTGAAATTGATCTTTCTGAAGTTGATTATATCGATTCTTCAGGTGTTGGAGTTCTTATAAGTCTTTTAAAACTCCAGAAGAAAAAGGGGAAAGAGCTTAACATCGAGAAAGTGAGTTCTAAAGTTCTTAATGTACTTAAATTAAGTTCTTTATCAGATGTTTTCAATCTTTAACTTTATATGATTAATTATAGAATTGGAAATGGATTCGATGTCCATGCATTAGTGCATGGAAGAGCCCTCATCATCGGCGGAGTAAAAATTGATTATCCTCTAGGCCTCGATGGACATTCAGATGCTGATGTGCTGATTCATTCTATAATAGATTCTTTTTTAAGCCCAGCCAACATCGGAGACATAGGTCAATTATTTCCTGATACCGATCCCGCTTATAAAAACATCAGCAGTTTAAACCTTTTAAAAGAAGTATGTTCGAAACTAACGGTTAATGGTTTTTCAATAATCAACACTGATTCAGTAGTAATTTGTGATAAACCTAAAATTTCACCATATATAAATGATATGAAAAAAAACATATCAGATGCAACGGGTGGAATTCTCCTTCCGAATTCAATTGGAATTAAAGGTAAAACGACAGAAAAACTTGGATTTACCGGAAGAGGTGAAGGGATTGCGGTTTATACGGTGTCATTATTATATTTTGATCCGGCTTTATGCGTTAATTGATTAATGTTCTATGAGAGATCGATATTTAGAAATTTTTTAATGAGACATAATATATCTTATCGGAAGTTGATTCTTTGCTCATTCGTTTAATAGATTAAGGCTCGAATCACAGGCAGGTCATTAAATTCTCTATAAAAAGTCATCCGGCAGTATAGTTTCCAGGTATTCATCGGGATCAAGAAGATCATCAAGCATTGTAACATCTTCTACTTCTATTTTGAAAATCCACCCATCTCCATATGGATCACTATTTAAAAGCTCAGGTGAATCTTCAAGAGCTCTGTTAATTTCAATAATCTTTCCGGTTACAATTGAATTGACATCTAGAGAATCTTTAGGTGATTCAATGATCGCAATTTTTTCGCCTTCCTCAATTTCGCTGTTTAATATATTATTAATAAATTCCACAAATGTTATTTCACCCAGGTTATTCTGAGCAAAATCTGTTATACCGCAGACTCCGGTAATATCATCTGTCATCTTCACCCATTGGTGGTTATCCTTATATTTTAAATCGTCTGGTACATTCATACCTTTTTCCGGATTTTTCATAGGTTATCTCCTCCGTTCGAGTTTTTCAGCAGGTTAAAATATTCTAAAAGATTCTCGGCTTCTAATTTATATTTACTGTGAGTACTATCAGTAATAATTTCATTTAGATAATTAAAAGCATACTCCGTATTTTTCATTTCGTAATAAATTATCGCAAGTTCAATTTTGCTTTTATAAACGTAATCATTTTTATTATTTAGCTCAACTACTTTCAGGAAATACTTTATAGCACTATTCTTGTTTCTATTATATAGAAGACTCAATCGGCCTAAATAATAATTGATCTCGGTAATATATTCATTGTCTTTTAAAGATAATTTATAGAAATAATTATATGATTTTTTGAAGTCACCTGTCTGATAAAACAACATACCTGATAAATAGTCTACATAGTTTTCATTATTCCTGTATGATTTTAATAAAGCAGCATACTTCGTAAATGAATTAACCTGTTTATTTTTAAAATGGTATGTGAGATTTAACAGTAAAACTTTTTCCGTAAACCTGGTCTTCAGTATATAGTTGATTCTGGAATCAGTGATGTCTGCAGCAGTTTTTTCCTTTCCTATATAAAAATGATTCATAATTATTAATGAATCTCTTTCAGGCACATTGTCATTAAACTCGACCTGGTTCAGATAGTTAAGTGAAAGATCAAATTCCCCTGTTTCCATTTTCATTAACGCTAATTCAATTCTGACAGATTCCTTTATAACTTCTGATGCATTTGAAGTAAGAATGGTGTTATATACATCCTCAGCTTTACTGTAATTTTTGCGTGCCTGATAAAAATTTCCGAGAATCAGCAATTGTTCATTATGCAGACCCTCGCGATCTTTAAGTTTATCAATAAATTTTGTAGCAGTCTCTATATCTCCGGTTTTTATTGTGCTGTTGATAAGCATTTTCGCATCTTCATCTGTAAATGTTTTTATATCTTCCCATTTCAATATGTTGAATACTTCATCGTATTTTGATAACATATAAAGGGATCTTGCATGTATAAAAGGTATTTCTCTCCATTGGTTCTCATCAAGCGGAGGTATTTTAATATTTTTTATAATGCCGATAACTTTATTATATTCTTTTAAATAAAAATATGATTTCAGCAGATTATAATAAGCGGTACCTCTTGATTCTTCGATATTGCTGTTAAGAAATTTTTCATAATAGATTATAGCTTTAGAATAGTTTTTATTTTCAAAATACTTATTCCCGTTAAGTATGTTTATCATTACAGAATAATTTGAATCCGGATAACGGTATTGCAGAATATTAAAATATTTTGCGGAAGATGCATTGTTCTTTTCAATCAAGGCGAGCGCCAATCTGTAGACTAGCCTGTCTACACCGGAATAATTCGGGAAAGTTGAAATCAGTAAATTTATTTCTTTTTCTGTATTTTTAATATCATCAGTTTCAAGGTATAGTTCAGTCAATTGCCTGTGAGCTTCAAAACTGTAGTTAATATCTTTGAATGAAACATATTTTTTTAATAATGAAATGGATTCATTAATTTTACCTTTTTTATAACTTACAAGAGCAAGATAATAATCCGAATCATTTAAAAATTTTGAAAAAGGATTATTCTTTTTCAAATCATTAAAAATTAATGTTGCATTATCCACATCCCCTTTTTCCAGTAATATTCTTGCCTGAAGAAATTTTACTTCATCAATGTTCTGGTCATAGGGATATTTTTCCAGATAGACTGCCAGAATATTTTCAGCTTTGTCATAGTTCTCGTTTTTTATATATGCTTTGCTGATAGTTATTATTATTGTCTTTTTTAATTCTTCGTCATCGTATGAGTTGAATTTTTCTAAATATCTTATAGATTTTTTAGGATCATTTTCAATATAATAATCAGCTAACAGAAGCGCACTCTTAACAGCAAGATCCAGTTTCTCCTGGCTTTCCCATACTTTATCAAGAATCTCAATCCCGCTTTCCGGTTTTGATGATTTAAGTAGAATCCTGCCATATTCATACAGGCCATCATAGTAAAAATCAGATTTTTTTCCAATTATTGAAAAGAGATCAAAATCGGACTTTGCCTGATTTGCTTTATCTGTTTCCAGGTATGACAATGCGCGAAAATAGTACATATCATATAATGGATAGGTTTCTGCGAGTTCTGCCGGTATTGCATTAAAAGTATTGAGCGCTTTTTTGTGATCGTTTTGAAGCTGGTAGATTCTGCCTATTATTAATCTTATCTCCCCTTTTTTCTTCGAATCAATTCTGGCACTCAACAATGGATTAAGCCTTTCAAGTGCATTTTCATATTTATCATTTTTGAAGAGCGCATGCCCTATCTTTAATACAAGAGACGCATTCTGTTCTTTATCAGAACTCGTTCTGATTGCATTTTCCCATTCTATTATCGATTCCTCATACCGCTGCTGATTGTAATAGATAGTTGCAATTCTATCATGAGCTGTAATGATAAGGTTTATATCATCTGCTTTTTCCAGAAATCGATTATATTCTTCTATAGCTTTCAGATTTTCATTCAGGTTAAAATACGATTCACCAATCCAGAAACGTGACTCAACCCTTAAATTTTCTGTTCTGCATTTTGTAAGGAAAGAATTAAATTCAAAAATAGCAGATTTGTATTTGGCCTGCTGGTAAATGGTTCTTGCAAGAAAAAACCATGCCCTGTCCCTGAACTCGTCATTATTCTCTTCAGTTTTTCTGAATAGGAGTTCAGCAGATGCATAGTTTCCTGCCTTGAACGCTTCAAGGCCCTGATTGAAAATAAATCTTGATTCAGTAACTGAGAAACTATCCGTAGAAATAATTATAAGTGTAAGAATCAGATTTATAATAATAAATTTTCTATTTTTCATTTTTTATTTCCGGTTAATTGAGATAAAGATTACTCTGCACATTCTCACGTGTAAAAGTCAGAATATATTCAGTTATTGTGAAAAAAATAATGGATAATATAGCCACAATATAAACAAAAATATATTATATCAGTTTAAATTTTTTAAATAATCTCTTAAAAAATTAATTGCGTACAGACTTGAGAATGTTCTGATTCTGTCTCTATTGCCCCTGATTTGTTTCGTAAAAGTATGCCGGTATTCATTTATTGCAAAACCAAAACAGACTGTTCCTACGGGCTTTGAGTCACTCCCTCCGCCCGGGCCTGCTATTCCTGTTGTAGAGATCGATACATCTGTCTTAAACTTCTTTTTAACTGAAGCTGCCATCTCTGCAGCAGTGTTTTCGCTTACTGCACCATGGATGCGAAGAGTATCATCTGAAACTCCAAGAAATTCTGTTTTAATTTCGTTACTGTATGCAACTACAGATCCTTTATAGACCTCGGATGAACCGGCAATATCTGTTATTCTTTTTGCGATCAGTCCGCCGGTACACGATTCAGCTGTTGAAATAGTTAATCCCTTATCTCTCAGCAGAAAAACAAGTTCCTGTTCCGGTGAAACTGCATCGTAATTTAAAATGTATTTTATGAATTTACTTTTTATTAATGAATCTATGTTATCTTTTTCAGTCAGATTCTCTGACATGCCTGTAATAATTAAATCACATATGCCGGATTTTGATGTAATACCGATCCTCAGGTAATCGGGAAGACTGATTTCATTAACCATTGTATTAATATCTGATTCCCTTATACCGGACATTCTGTATGCCAGCTTCATATTTTCATGAAAAGAATATTTATCTTTAAGATACGGGATAACCCGTTGCACCATCATATCTTCAGTTTCTGCAGGTACACCGGGAAGTGATATAACAATTTTACCATCTGATTCCATTACAAAACCCGGAGCAAGGCCGTATTTATTTTTAATTACATATGAGTTTTCCGGCACAGTTGACATTTTACTATCAAGTTTATTTAATGAAAAATTCATTGATTTGAAGTAATCCATGGTTTTTTTATCTGATTCTTCATCGGTTACTATGTTAGTTTTAAATACTCTGCAGACTGCTTCAACAGTATTATCATCATCAGTTGGGCCAAGGCCGCCGGTTGTAATAATCACATCTGCTTCATCAATCGATTCACTTATTGAAGTAACGATTGAATTAATATCATCCCCCACGGTCACATGTTTAATAACTTTAAAATTACTTCCGAAAAAAAGGCTGCTTATAAAAGTACTATTTGTATTGAGAGTTGTTCCGTAAAGCAGTTCATCTCCCGTTGAAATAATAATAACAGCCGGCATAGTTTTACATACTCTCCGGGGCTGATACACCGAGAATGTGCAGCCCGTTTTTGATAGTAATCCTTACAGCGTCACACAATGCAAGATTAGTCTGAGTTTTAATATCATCATCGGAGAGAACTCTCTGCTCTGCATAAAATCTGTGATAAGATTGCGCTAAACGAAGCAAAAACGTTGAAATTTTGTGCGGTTCAAAAGTTCCTGCTGCATCTGATATTTCTTCCGGATATTTCGCCAGTAGTTTAAGTATTACGATAGCTTCGTTGTTATTCAGTGTTTCAAGATCTGCGTTTTCAGGTTTAAGAGTAATGCCCCTTTTCTTTGCTTCTTTAAATATTGAACAGATTCTCGCGTGAGCATATTGAAGGTAAAAAACCGGATTTTCAGAACTGTTCTTTTTGGCAAGTGCAAGATCAAAGTCGAGGTGGCTATCCATTGATCGCATGATGAAAAAGAATCTGGAAACATCGACTCCGACTTCATCAATAAGCTCTCTCATTGTTGAAAAGTTGCCAAGCCGTTTGGACATTTTAACTGTCTCGCCTTCCATGATGAGATTTACCTGCTGTGATATAAGAACGCGCAGCATACCCGCTTTATTGCAGAGAGCCTGAACGGCGCCGGTCAGCCTTGCTATATACCCATGATGGTCGGGCCCCCATATGTCAATTAATTGATCATATCCTCTTTCAAGTTTGTCATAATGATATGCTATGTCAGCCATGAGATAAGTCGGCCGGCCGTCATCGCGGACTACAACGCGGTCTTTGTCATCACCGAACTGTGTTGACCTGAAAACTTTTTTTCCGTCTTCCATAAAGATATGATTATTTCCTTCCAGTCTTTGCAGAGCTTTTAATACTTCACCTTTGTTGTGAAGCGTACTTTCTCTAAACCATGTTTTGAAAAATACATTAAAATCCTCCAGATCTTTTTTCTGGCCTGAAACATTATATTCAACAGCCTTATCTGCGGCAAATCCGGCTTTACTTTCATCATCCTTCAGGTTGTTCAGTTCCTGGGAATGATTATTAATAATCCATTCAGCAATATCTTTAATATATTCCCCGTGATACCCATCTTCCGGAAAAATGAACTCCTCGCCTTTAAGTTCTTTAATTCTTGCAAGAACAGAATTACCCAGAAGATTGACCTGGTTGCCGAAATCATTCACATAGAATTCCCTATCAACGAGATCTCCGTTTGTTTCTATCAGGTTGGCGATTGTATCTCCAAGCGCTGCGGCTCTGGCGGAAACAACATTCATCGGGCCAGTGGGATTTGCTGATACAAATTCTATATTGTATTTTACCGGATTATCTTTTACCTGTTTCCCGTAGGCATCCCTTAGATGGTTAACTTCTATCATATTGTTTTTAAGATATTCGAGCGATGTGAAGATGTTGATAAACCCGGGTCTTGCAAGATCTACTTCACCAATCAGATCTTTATACTCTGAAATATAGGATTTTAAAATTTCACCAATTTCCATCGGTGACCGTTTGATAAGTTTTGCGGATTCAAGTGCGATTGGTGTTGAGTAATCTCCGAATTTTGATTCCCTGGGATATTCCACTTTTATTTCGGGATATTCAGCATCCGGAAGTTTTCCGTCTGTGATTGCTTTTTCGATAGAAACCTTAATGATATTATATATTTTATCCTTAATATTCAACTTCTGCCTCGTATAGTTAATTGTATTTCATAAATCTGATCAGCTTTATTTTTTAAAACTTTAATCTTACTAAATTTCTGAAAAAAGCGGTTCTTTTGTCAATCATATTAATCGCAGCAGCAATATCGAGTGATATATTCATATTATAAAAAAATCTTGACTAATTCAGTTTCAACTGTTTAAATTTTAAAAAATACCGTATAATGGATAATAACATGAATGAAATATTTATTATAATTCTTAAAGTATTATTTTTATTGTTGATATTAATAGGTTCAGGATTCGCAGGAAAATATATTGCACTGAAGAACGACAAAAGTGTAAGCCTGTTTTTTATAATAGGTTTGCTGACTGGTCCAATCGGACTGTTATTGATTTTTCTCCTTATAAAGTTACCTGAAAAATTTATCGGGCCTTTCATCACAGTAGCAGTTTTTATACTGATTGTTGCACTATATACTCAGACAACAATGCTTTCAGGACTGGAATGGGGTTCTATAGATTTCAGATTCTATGTCCGTGATCCTTCTCAAAAGACTGTAAAGCTTGAGGAAGGAGTCAAAATGAACAGGATAAATCCAAGAGCAAGGAAAGATCTTGTTATAATCGGTATAGATGAAAGTACGATTCGTGAGTTTTCTGATAAAGGAATTCAGTGGCCATTCTCATGGGATATCCATGCAAAATTTACAAACTTTGTCGCCTCAGGAAAACCTCTCGCAATTCTCTACGATATTATGTTTCTTGATCATAAACCGGGAGAAGCTGTCCTTGCAAAGGCAATTAAAGATTCTAATGTTTCATTCCTCGATTATCCATTTGAAGCAGACGAAGTGGATGTTCCATACCAGGATCAGAACGAAAGACTGGAACTTCTCGAAAAAGTCAAATTCCCCGTAGATTCAAAAGATTATAGTGAACCTCTTGTTTCAGATGTCACTCCGCCTACCCCTGAACTTATAAAATCCGCTAAAGGCATTGGATTTGCAAATGTATTTCCCGGAAGAGATAGAATAAACAGAACTATCCCGCTTATAATAAAATACAAAGGAGCTTATTATCCGAACATCGACCTTTCGATTGTAATGCATTACTTTGGCATAGGCCCTGAAAATGTTGAGATTAAAATCGGGAAGTACATTAAACTAAAAAATCTGCCAAAAGAAAAAATGGCTAAACCGAATAACGAACGAGAAATTGTAATACCAATAGATGACTATGGATTTATGGATGTTAATTTTATTGGAGGTTCCGGAAGCTTTCAGCATTACCCTTATTACCTGTTTGCAAATGATGGTACAATGGAAGGAAACAATTCATTAAAAGATAAAATACTTCTCGTTGCAGCTTATGCGGTAACCGGAGTAGCGACAGATGAAAAAAAATCTCCATATGGAGCAACATTCGGGATTGAACACCATGCCAATGCTTTAAATACTATTTTAAATCAGGATTTTCTCTACAAGCTTTCTGATTTGCAGAATATAGCAATTATGCTTGTTATTGCTTTACTAATCGGTTTGTTTGTACCGCGTATGTCAATAGGATCATCACTGGTGACGACAGTTCTTTTTATAATTTTATATTCAGTAGCCTCATATATGTTATTCGATTATTTCAGTGTAATTACGGCTTTTGCTACTCCGCTGATTCAGACTGCACTTACATATTCAATGCTGGTGACATACAGAGTTGTTAACGAACAGAAAGAAAAAAAATATATAAGGCAGACATTCTCAAAATTTGTTTCCAAATCTGTTGTAGATGAACTGCTCAAAGATCCGAGCAAGATTAAGCTTGGTGGAGATAAAAAGATTCTAACTGTTCTTTTTTCTGATATACGGGGATTTACGTCTATCTCGGAAAGGCTTACACCTGAAGAGCTTGTTGAGCATCTTAATATCTATCTCCAGTCTATGACTGATATAATATTAAAATATTACGGTACCCTTGATAAATATATCGGAGACGCGGTAATGGCCTTCTGGGGTGCTCCGATTGAGATGGATGATCATGCGCTAAAAGCATGTAAAGCTTCACTCGAAATGATGGAAGCTCTAAAAGTAATGAACAAAAAATGGGAAGTTGAGAATAAACCTATTCTCGAAATCGGTATCGGTATCAATACAGGAGACATGATTGTCGGTAATATGGGTTCTGCAGCGAGGATGGACTATACGCTGATGGGTGATAACGTCAACCTTGGTTCAAGGCTTGAGGGAACCAACAAGTTTTACAAAACAGGAATTATCATCAGTGAGTTTACTTACCAATATGTAAAAGATGATGTGGTAGTCCGGGAACTTGATTTAATACGCGTAAAAGGAAAAGCATTACCAGTCAAAATTTTTGAACTAATGGCAATTAAAGATTAAAAGCATAAAGATTCTGTTTTATCTTTAGACTTAACTTTAACGCAGGGTGTTTCTAAAATTCCGTTAATTTCCAGAGGCACCCTGTCAGTTAAGTTTTCCTTCCTGATATTCAAATTAAGCGGTACTTTCAATCCTTCTTCATCAGTAAATGTTCCATATGCATTGAAACTGAGATCGGCTGAATCAAAATTGAAATTTTTAATATAGAAATTATTTGCAGATTGTGTAAAGCTGATAGAAAACTTTGAAAAATCAATTCTTCTGTTAAATATATCCTTATAATTATTTAAATCCATAAACCCGGCAAGTTTGTTCTGAACTGGAGTATTGTTTAAATAACCATCTTTTATTTCAATATTCAGACCGGCTTTACCATTCTCTACAACCTGCCCTATCCTGTATGCACTTGTTTCAAAATTCATATCAAGAGACAGAATCCCGCCGAAAGAATAGCTCAGTCCTGAATCATGGGAAATACTGTTAAGATCAAGCCCTTTCGCATCTGCATTAAATTTAAAGAAAGGATATTCCTGATGTAGAGATGAATACAGATTGAAACTATAAATACCATTATATCCGTCAAGGGTAAAGCTATTTGTTTTTACAACACCCTTTATAAGAGAGAGATCTATATAAAAATTATTAAGATACGAATTACCTGCTATGATAAGTTTTTCAGCTTTTAGTTTTAGAGCAATATCATTATTATTGATAAAAATTCCTTCCGGTTCTTTCAGAAAGTTTCTCTGTTCGTCAAAATTCTGAAACATATCCACATAAGCTAAATTATAAACTTTTTTTATAGCACTGTTCATTAATTCTTTTAGAAGATCAAGTTCAAGCTTCTTTGAAAATATCTCGATACTACTTGATGATTTGATCGGGTTCCAGCTTGATATTAAACTGTTATATGACACATTAAAATCCGAATTACCGGATTTTAAGTCTGTTTTTATTATGATTTTATTGTTATCTGCAGATAGTAAAACATTTCCATCTTTTATATCTGTCAGGTCATGAGCATTTTTATTATTAGGCAGTATATTGAATTTATTCAGTTTAAAATTCAAATTTAAATTTTCAGATTTATTATCTTTCAGATTGTATCTGCATATTCCATTGAATGAAAGATCACCGTTATAGCTGCAGTTTTTAATAAGATAAACAGACTCTGATAAATCTTCCAGGTCAATTTTATTGGAATTCAGCTGGATTGAAACAAAGTCATCTTTCACATAATCTAAAGATGCGGATAATTCAATTGTTCCATCATCCACTTCCAGTTTTTCGATTGTTAATTTATCCATTTTTTTTGAAAAATTAAAACGGAACTCGGTATCTATATCCTCATTTTTTAAAACCGGATAGGGTGTATCTTTCTGGTAATAGAATAAGCTGAGGGATGAAATATCAGTACCCCCTTTACATTTAACAACATCGTTATTGTTGATATAATTCAGGTTTCCGGAAAAAGTTCCAGTGATTAAAGTCCGCAGAGAAAATTCATCATTTAATAAATTGTTAAGGTGAGTCAGGTCAAAATTTTCCAGTTTAATATCTGCTTCGGAATAATTTCTGTCCAGGAAGATTTTACCAATAGCCCTATAGCTGCTCTTAAACCAGCTTTTCCGTAATTTATCATGAATATTTCCGTATGATCTGTACGCGATTGAATTATTTTTGTATTTTATTTTTAAATCAAAATCATAAATATCAATTCCTGATTTTGAATTTCTGAATGTTTCTCTGAAATATAAACTTGAATCTGTTAGTTCAAATCTGAAGCCGTCAGTAATAAATTTTCTAATCCTTTCTTTATCAATTCCGCCAATCAGATCATCGATAAATGTTTCGTAGTAAGTTTTACCATAGTTCTTTATTATCGTTACTTCAGGTTCAACCATATAAACACCGGCAATAGTAACTTTTTTTCTAATCAGATCGAACAGATAAGTGTCGATGGTAATTTCCTGGCACTTTATCAGGTTTATATTGTCATTGAAATCGTTGGTGTTTGAAAGATAGAAATTTTGAAGTATTATATCACCGTTATACTTGAAATATAGTGAATCAAATTTGATAGCTTTACCGAATATATCTTTAAAACTATCTTTTAAAGAGTTGGAAAGTTCGTTACCTGGATATAATATATTAATAGAGATTTTCAGTATGCTGATGCTTAACAGGACAACTGAGAAAATTATACCAAGTGAAATAATAATTTTTTTATTCTGATTCATAGAAAATTTTATTTACTCAATCATGAAATTTATTTACTAATGGATTCTCACTTAGTTATATTTTAACATAAATTGCGTCAAGCAATTAAATGTTGTATTTTATTTTGAATAATTTTTCACCATAATTTCTACAGGAGATAAGACATGGATGAGCAAAAATATGTTCAGAAACTTCTGGAAATTTCTAAAAACTCCAATATAGATAAAATAAGAAATGTAAATTACAGTGAAGAATATATGCCCTTCGAAGGATCTCCTAAAAGGCATCCGACAAATGAAAACATTTTAATACTGATAGTTAACTCTTTTGAGCAAAATAAAAAATTTTATGAGTTTCATCTTGAGACTATAAGTGCAGTGGAAGAAGTCGGTACATTAACTTCTGATGACAATAAAAGTGTCTATCAGATAAGAGTATGGGTCAAAAAAGGTACTATGGCTGTAAAATCGGAAACATTTATAGTGTAGTTAAATCATAAATGTTTCAGCATAATACAGGAACTGTTACTGTTATTCCGGATGCCTGATTCGGTATAATGTATTCTGGCGGATGAAGCTGTGTAAAATGCTTTATTTGTTAAACAGTATTTATCAGTACCGGGCCGGTAAAGCGCAGGCTGATATTTCAGGACAGACACATCGATAATATTTTACTATGCTTTTAGTTATTTCAAGAATGCTATTTTAAAAATGAGCAGTTAATAATTACTTGACTTATGTTTTTCGATGAAGGAAAGAATATCATAACTACAAAATATAAAATTAAATCAGAATAAAAAATAAGAATGCAAAACATCAAATATCATGCAATTACAATATCATCCGTGGTACTTTTTTCATATATTTCAGCTGTTACGATCAATGGAATAATAAAAAATAATCTTGCGGTTTATCCTTCTGAAAAAAACAGAATGAAAGTAGCAAAGCTTATTCAGAAGGAAAATCTGAACATTGATATTAATCAGTTAATTGAATCAGGTTTTTTTAGAACTGCATCTTCCAATGCTGATGATGAAGCCGGAGATTCTTCTTCGGCAATTAGTGACTTTAAACTTATTGGAACAGTTACCGGACCTCCAGGTATTGCCCGGGCTTTAATAATGAAGAAAGGTGAAAAGCAGCCTGGTGTTTTCAAACTCTGGAAAGATGTATATGGTTTTACTATTACCGGAATTGAATCTTCAAAAATTTATCTCAAAAAAAATAGTGAAACATTTACCTTAAATCTTTTTGATAAAAAGGATGCAGCTTCCTCGGCAAAAACAGCTGAGACAGAAAGCCCGGGCGGCAGTGTTGTTAAAAAAAATATCAGCCGTGCCGAGATGCAGCAGAAAGTCATGAATGATATTGATAACGCAATGCAGGGCATTCAAGCCGGTCCGCATAGGGTAAATGGGCAGATTGAGGGATTCAAGCTCATCCGGATAAGACCTTATAATATTTTATACGGATACGGAATTAGAAGCGGAGATATTATTAAACGTATTAATGGTAAAAAAGTTGATAGCACCGAGAAGCTGTTTAACATGTGGCAGGGTATGAAAAATGAATCAAAAATGGTTATAGATGTCGAAAGAAACGGAAAAATTATAACTTTTGAAGTGAATATTACTGACTGACAGGATAAATTTTGTATGAATAAAAAACTTATCATCGCACCGGCTGTTTTAATAATCTTTCTTTTAATGGCAATAACTCCCCCATCTGAACAGAATAATAATTTTTTATGGGCGGCCAAAAAAACAAAAGAAAAAGTAAAGGAAAAAGATTCCTCTTTTTCATTGAATTTTAATGATGTTGAAATTTCTGAATTCCTGAATGTAATGAGCCAGGTTCTTGGTAAAAATATTATTCTTAGCGATAAGGTAAAAGGTAAAATTACAATAAATTCAGCTCAAAAAGTACCGCTTAATGAAGCATATGATCTTATGAAGTCTATTCTGGAGATAAAAGGTTTTGCTGTAATTGAAACTGACAATCTTATAAAAGTAGTTCCGGTCAAAGAGGCTGTACAGAAAAATGTTGAAGTGATTCTCGACGGTGATAAAATTAAACTTAATAATAATGATGATGCAGTTACATTTCTTATGGAAATGGTTCATGCGGATGCCAATGATGTCGCGAATGTACTTAAAACTTTAAAGTCCCCTGATACAGATGTTGTTGTTTATAAGACATTAAATATTCTGATTTTCAGCGGCAACTCAACAGATATAAAAGGACTTGTAAAAATTGCTCAATCATTAGATAAAAATCCTGCTGCGGAAGGTGAAACAGATATCAATGCCGGTAAAGAGAATGAATTGATACATGTAGTAAATCTTGAAAATGCTGATGCAGTAAGTCTTTCAGAAGTATTATCAAGAATCCCTTTTTCCCAGAATGCTGTAATTAACACCAATCCTGTTAGAACACAGGTGGCAGAGGGAAAAGATAAGGCTACCGCAGGTACAGGACAGGGTACTCAAACCCAGACTCTCCCCGCAAAGCTTTCAATAATTGCAAATAAAGAGACTAATTCACTGATCATAAATGCATCCGGTGAAGATTATAAAGAAATATTAAAAATTATTAAGCAGCTTGATGTAATAAGACCGCAAATTCTAATTGAGGCAATGATAGTTGAGGTCGATGTTGAATCAAACTGGGGCCTCGGGATTGACTGGACATTGGGCGGGCAACAGGGCACCAATCTTGTCGGCGGTTCTTCAATAATGGGAGGTATCCCCAGCTACTCGCTTCCAACCGGTATTACTGATAAAACAATGTCCGTACCGCTAAAGGCATCAACGATGACCCTCGGTTATATGAGCGATACATCTGTGCTCGGATTTGTACTTCTCAACGCAACCGGCCAGGACAAAAATATTAATATACTCTCCACTCCTCATATCCTGACAATAGATAACCACGAAGCTGAATTTAATGTCGGAGAGGAAATCGCAGTTCCAACTAACAGCCGTTTGGATACTAACAATAACATTTATTATACTTTTGAATATAAACCGGTGGGACTTAAATTGAAACTTACACCTCATATAACAACTGGTGAGAAAATAACATTAGAGCTGTTTGTTGAAGTTAACTCGGTTTTAGGTACTACTACCACAACATCAACAAGCACAATTATACCTCCTGACCTTGCTAAACGTGACATTAAAACTAAAGTTTCAATAAAAGACGGATCAACCATTGTTGTCGGCGGACTTATGAGAAATGAAAACTCGGAGACTGAAACAAAAGTTCCTCTCCTTGGCGACATCCCTCTGCTGGGATGGTTTTTCAAGTATAAAACTAAAGAGAGCTCAAAAACCAATCTGCTGGTTTTTATTACTCCAAGAGTTGTGACAGATCCGGAGAAGATAAAAAAGATTACGGAAGAGAAACAGCAGGAGTTCAGAAAAATTCAGGAAGAGAGTAAAAAGTAGAATCTATATGGCATTGATGAAAAATAAGCAGATTGGAAAAATTTTAATTGAGAAAGGAAAAATTTCATCTGAAAATCTGCAGGAGGCCCTGCTCCTTCAGCAGAATTCAGGATTAAAAATCGGTGAATTGCTTATTAAGAAAGGATACCTGTCAGAGGTTGATCTCCTCGAATCTCTTGCGCTGCAGAACGGAATAGAATTTAAAACTACCATTGAGTATAAAGATAATGATTCAATTTTTAAAGGGCTTCCTGTTAATTTTTTAAAAAGCAGCCTGATTGCTCCCTTCAATTCAGGTAAGGGTATTATTTCAATTGCAATTACTGACGTTTTAAATATACAGCCCCTTGATGATCTTAAGCTTTTATTTAAAAGTTATACTTTTAAAATTGTACTTACTCCGGTAAGTGAAGTTCAGAAAATAATCAATACCCACTTTGAGCTGGCAGAATCTGCAACAACAAATGAAATAATTGAAAACCTCGAAGAATCAGATTTTGAAATTCTTTCCAGAACGTCCTCTGAAACATCTGATATACTTGATATGGCAAATGACGCACCGATAATCCGTCTCGTTAATACCATCATCAGGCAGGCGGTTGCAGAGAGAGCCAGTGATATACACTTCGAAGTCTACGAGAAAGAGCTTATTGTACGTTTCAGGATTGATGGTATTTTATACAAAATGTTTACTCCTCCAAAAAAATACCAGGATTCTATTATTTCCCGAATTAAAATTATGTCTAATCTGAATATTGCCGAAAACAGAATGCCTCAGGATGGAAGAATCCAGATAAAAATCGCAGGAAAGGAAATTGATATCAGGGTTTCAATTTTTCCTACTCATTATGGTGAACGAATAGTTTTAAGGCTTTTAAATAAATCGGATATAAGTTTTGAGCTGGATTCAATCGGTTTTTCCAAAGAGGTTCTTCGGGGCTTCAATGAACTGATCAACCTTACTCATGGTGTAGTTCTTGTAACAGGACCGACAGGAAGCGGTAAAAGTACTACTCTTTACGGTGTATTGACAAGATTGAATCACGATGATGTAAATATATTAACTGTTGAAGATCCTATTGAATATCAGATTTCCGGAATTGGACAAATGCAGATAAGGCCGAAAATCGGACTTACTTTCGCATCAGGCCTCCGTTCCATTCTAAGGCAGGATCCGGACATAATTATGATCGGTGAGATCCGTGACCTTGAAACTGCCGAGATCGCCATACAGTCAGCCCTGACCGGTCATAGAGTATTCTCTACCCTTCATACAAATGATGCGGCATCCGGAGTAACAAGGCTTATAGATATGGGAATAGAACCGTACCTGATCTCCTCGTCCGTAAATGCATTCCTTGCGCAGAGGCTTGTCAGGATGATATGTCCGCATTGTATAACGCCTTATAAACCTGCACAACAGGAACTGAACCGTGCCGGAATAACTAAATCTTCACTGAATAAAGGAAATCTTTTTAGAGGAAACGGATGCGAAAAATGTCTTAATACCGGTTATACCGGAAGGATAGGCATTTTTGAACTGCTCACAATCTCGGACAGTATAAGAAAACTGGTAATGTCCGGAGCTGATGCATCTACTATTAAAGAACAGGCTGTTAAAGAGGGAATGGTAACACTTCTGACTGATGGTGTTCAGAAAGCTGCGAAGGGACTTACCACGCTTGAAGAAGTTTTAAGAGTCTGCTGATTTAAACCGGAGAAAGAATATGCTCTATTACTACAGGGCCTTAAACAGCAAGGGAGACGAGGTTGCGGATTATATTGATGCTCCTAATGAAACTGCTGCTAAACAGAAAATCAGAAAATCCGGACTTTATGTTACATTTATAAAAGATCAGGAAAAAATAAAGACATCTAATGCAAAATTTAATGCCAGAGAATTTTTCGACAGGGCCCTTTTAAATTTTAGAAAAAATTCTGCTAAAAAACAGGTCGGCCTTTTTTCCAGGCAGCTCTCCACTCTTTTAAAAGCCGGTATGCCCCTTATGGTTGCTATAAATGACATTATTGAACAGATAGATAATAAAATTTTTAAGAATGTAATTATTGATATTAAAGAAAAAGTTGAAGGCGGTTCATCTTTTTCAAATGCCATCGCTCAACATAAAGAACTTTTTTCAGAGATGTATATTAATATGATCCGGGTCGGTGAAAGTCTAGGATCACTTGATGAAGTTATCGCAAGGCTCTCCGAAATGGAAGAGAAGAAAACTTTCCTGAAAAATAAAATAAGGGCCGCTCTCTGGTACCCCGCTTTTATGCTTACATTTTCTTCAATGATTGTAATTTTTTTAATGGTTAACATTATACCTACAATATCAGAGATTTTCGTTGAACAGAATAAAGAACTTCCATTTCCTACAAAAATTGTAATCGGTATAAGCAACTTTCTGACGCATTTCTGGATATTGATACCGGCAGGTTTAGCCATCTTATTTTATTTTTATAAAAGATATTCATCAACTCCGGAAGGGAGAAAAAAAATTGATGAAGTCATGATGAAACTCCCTTTAGTCAGCAGGCTTTACAACAAAGTAATAGTTTATAGATTTACGCTTAATCTTGGAGTCCTTCTTTCAAACAAAGTTGACCTTCTGAAATCTTTTGAAATAGTAAAGAAAATTGTGAATAATGTAATAGTAGAGGAAAAAATCGACAGCGCTTTGAAGAATATTCAGGAGGGTGCATCAATCGCCCAGTCTCTGAAAAAATGTGAATTTCTGCCAAAGCTTGTTATAGGTATGATTGCAGCAGGTGAAGCAAGTGATAAAGTTGACGAGATGCTGTTAAATATAGGGAACGTTTATGAAAACGAGATTGATATGGTTGTAACAAGTTTAACAGGGATGATTGAACCTCTCATAATTATTATTATGGGTGTTATAATAGGAGTAATAGTGTTATCAGTTATGATGCCGATCATGGAAATGAATTTGATGGTTCAGTAACCGATTATTGGGTATATTTAAAAGAGGAGAACAATTATGGAACGGATGAAAAAATTTGCAGGAAAGTTAAAACTGATTTTTCAGAATAACCAGGGCTTTACACTGCTTGAACTTATGATTGTTATTACAATCATAGCCATCATCGGAGGATTTGCAGTATCAAAGTTTACCGGAGTGCTTGATAAGACTAAAGTAACTGCTGTTAAGACGGACATCGGGACTTTTGAAACTGCGCTTGATGCATACTACCTGAACCACAGTACATATCCTACATCTGAAGAAGGTTTGCAGAAACTTGCATCTGACGGATTAGTTAAGAATAAAAAAGAAACATTTACAGATCCGTGGAACAATCCATACCAGTACCGTTATCCCGGCAAATTCAGCGATGGGCCTGAAATCTGGAGCTTTGGGGCAGATGGCGTTGAAGGTGGCGAAGGGATCAACGCGGATATCAATAGCTGGGAATAATTCTTGTTCTATTATAATAATGATCAGGGCTTTACTCTTGTAGAACTTGTTGTTGTAATGGCTATTCTTGCCGTTATGAGTGTGATCGCTTTGCCGAAACTCACCGGGATGCTCGGAGATCAGCGGAAGGAATCAGCAATTCTTAAAGCATATATCGAAGCTGTTACAGATGATTCTTTTGTTCACCATAAAACCAATTATCTATGTATTAATTTATCCAGGCCCGGTAACAAAAATTCTGAACTATTTGATGATAGATATAATGACAATAATATTGTCAATGTGTATGAATTGAACGACGGGAAGTTTATTCAGAGTAAAAACAAAATATTGAGAGACCGGGGATTCAGTTCATCTTTTATTCTTGATGAAGTTATACTTGAAGGTGGTAAAAGCATTAATTCCGGCAATGTACTCATCCCTTTTTACTCCGACGGAACAAGTTCCGGATTTATACTGAAAATAATTTCCGGTGATTTAAAAATATTTGTTATCAAAAACAAAATCAGTAAAATGGTGCAGCTGGAAAATGAAATTTAATTCTGCAGCAGATGGCATATCTGAAAATATTGCTCAAAAAAACGGCGGCTTTGTTCTGATTGAAGTCCTGATAGCTGTGACAATTCTTTCAGTGGTTCTCCTCAGTGTTTATTCAGGAATCTCTTCAGGTATAAATATTATTGGAAACAGTAAAAATTATACCCGTGCCATGATCATTGCCAAGTCACTGATGAATGAATTCCGCAGTGACAGCATGAAGGGAGTAGATATGAAAGATGCTCCCGTCGCCGGTTATCAGGATTTTAATTATGACCGGGTCAGTGAACGATATGAAAATCCAATGCTCGGCCCCCTTCCTATTAACAAAACAGAAATCAAAGTTAAGTGGAAATATAAAGGTGTTGAGAACCACTACGAATTAACCATGATATATCAGGTTAAATAGTATTCCGGCGGCAGACTATATATGAATTTTCTAAAGAAAAATGATGGTTTTACGCTTATTGAGATGCTTGTTGCTACGGCTGTATCATCAGTAATACTTGTGATGGTTTATACAGCATATGCATCAATAATCAGAAGTGTTAACCAGGGTAAAATTGCCTCGCAATATTATGAAGAGTTAAATCTTATTCTTAGAAGAATCGATTCTGATCTTCTAAATACATATTGGAACGAAACCGCAAAAAATATTAGTTTTATTTCTGAAATTGAAGGCAATTCAAGCAGGCTTAATTTTGTCACAGGTGAATATAAAAGCAACAGGATGATTCTTTCAGTGAAAGATAATTTTCCGTCATCTGATATTCACGAAGTCGGGTATTATCTCAAAAGAGATAACAAAACCGGTAAAAATAATTTAGTAAGAAGAAGTGAAATACACTATGACAGCTCTCCTCTTGATGGAGGAATTGAGGAAGTGATTTTCAGAAATGTTGAATCAATCAGATTTGATTTTAAATATAGAAGCGACTGGATAGATACCTGGGATACAAGGGAGAAAAAAAGACTCCCTTCCGGTATAAAGACTACGCTCGTTGTCATTGATCCTTATAATAATAAAGATACATATGAATTTTTTACGATATGTAATATGAGTTATGAATAAATACATTAAGAACCTGATTAAAAATTATTATACCAGGAAAGAAATACTGGAGAATGACGGTGTCCGCCAATATATATTCAACAGTAAAGGTTATATACTTCTTATAGTATTGGTTATATCTGCATTTCTTGTCTCTTTTACTTCTGAATTCTTTTATCAGACTCATATATATATATCCTATATAAAAAGGTTTAAGTCAGATATTAATTCAGAATATCTTGCCTATTCCGGTTTTGAGCTGGGAAAAGCGATACTCGAGGTTGACCGGCTTGGGCTAGGCTCATCATTTATGCCGAATATTTCAAGCAATAGAAGTATAGATTCGTATAAAGATATCTGGGCTCTTGATCTCCCTGAAATGAATCTTCCTGGCGGAACTGTAAAAATTAAGATTGAGGATGAAAATTCAAAGATCAATCTATCTGTATTGGGAACAGAATTTGTTCCGATGACACCATACTACGGAATAACACAACGTCTTATCGGCAGTATGGGATTTAATATTGATGTAGTAGACTGTATTATGGATTGGATTGATCCTGATAGCGCCAGATTTCCCTATGGTGCGGAATCTGCAGATTATTATCTGAATCAGACTCCACCCTACTCCGCCCAGAATGAAGAAATGAAAAGTATTGATGAACTGCTTCTTGTAAAACTGGTTACACCGGAAATTTTTTATGGAATTGGCGGCGGAAATCATGGTCTGGAAAAAAATCTGGTTGAAGATAATAAGGGAGATGTTACAATACCTCTTTATAAACTTGAGGATCTCTCCGCCGCAGGCACAGCTGTGGATGAAAACTCAAAATATAAGGAAAGTATTGAAAGGAAAATCGGGAAAGAAAGAGACAGGGCTCTGAATAATTATTTTAGAGTTTACGGAGATAGCAGTAACTGGCTGGATGAGATTAATAAAATTAATATTAATACAGCCAGTTTCCGGGTATTATCTGCGCTTTCAAATGATATGAATGATGATATAGTAACAGAAATCATAAAGAAAAGGCAGATTCAGCCATTTACCAGTACCAGTGAGATTGACGAATTTATAAAAGATACTAATATTAAAAATAATTTAATTACGGTTAAATCCAGAATATTTAAAATAACCGTAACAGCTTCCGGTAACGAAGGATATTGCCGATTTATAACTTATTATGATAGAGATAATAAAAAAATATTATATTGTACAAGTGAACATTAAGAGAGAAGGAGTGCAGGATTGTTTGATAATATAGCTTCAATAGATATAGGGTCCTCTTCTATTAAATTAATTAAAGCTAAAAGAGGGCTAAAGAAATTTGAACTTATTTCTGCGGTTATAGAAATTATAGACCGGGAATTACTTCATAGTGATTATACAACTGCTGTTGAAAATGCTCTTCATAATATTCTTGAAAAAGAAAATCTCTCTGAGTTTAAAATTGTTACATCAATGCCGGCGGAACGTATTTTACTGCGAAATATAACTTTCCCATTCAATGATATTACTAAAATTACACATGCAATACCTTACGAGGCGGAAGAGAACATACCTTACCCTCTTGATATGGTAACGTTTGATTTTCAGACAATACCATCTGAAAATATGGACAGCAGAAGTGTTATACTTGCAGCGGTAAACAAGGATTATCTTATAAGTATAATTGAAACATTTAAAAAATCCGGATTGAATCCTGTTTTTTCCGGAATTGAAGCCAATTCAATTCTCAGGTGCTATGAATATTTTAATTCTGTGAATGATGAAACTGTTCTGCAGATAGACATCGGTGATATAAAAACAGTTGTTAATATTGTGAGAGACAGTTCTTTATTGTATACCCGAAGTATTCCTTCAGGTTTAGGTCGTTTAATAGAAAAAATATCCCGAATACTTAATATCTCTTTAAATGAAGCTCAAAGAGTCCTGGAATCCTTGGATCTTGACCTCACATCATTTGATTCGAACCTGAAAATAAATAATTTTAAAAACCTGAATATAAGTAAACCAAAATTAAAACTGATTTTTCAGGAAGCAAGCCAGCTGGTTGCAGATATTATGAGTGATATAGCATTTACAATAAAAGCCAGTGGTGAATATACGGATTACTCCAGGTTCAGCAGAATAATAATTACCGGCGGCGGTTCTAACCTCAAGGGCGTATCTAAAATTATCTCAGATGAATCCGGACTTCCCGTAGTGTTCATGCCTTTTTTAAACGGATATCCTGACGCAGACATTAGAAGCAGATTTTCTGTATGCCTTGGAAATCTTCTTGTTTACATGAATAACCGTAATACATCGATAAATTTTTTAAAGGGTGATTTTACTCCCGATTCCGGCCCCGGATCATTAAAGAAGTTTTATCTCCCGTTATTTTTCGTTTCGCTGACAATATTGTTTCTACTGATAAACTTTTCGAGTACAATTTATTTTGTAGTTAAAAGCAATAATTACACAGAGACAATCATGCAGCAGAAATTTAAAAAGTATTTTAACGTACAAACTGTCCCTAAAGATCCTGTTAAAGAAGCAAACATTATACTGTCAAATGAAAAGAAAGAACTTTCAGTATTGAAAGAACTACTGGGCGAAGAAACCCTTTTTATCCCGACACTTAACCTTGTAATTAAAAATTTTTCCGGAGCCGAAGGTTTTGATATTAAAAAAATAAATTACGACGGTAAAAGCATGGTTATAGAGGGAGAAATAAGGCGATCCGGAGATCTGGAGGATTTCAAAAAAAATCTGCTCAATTCCGGGGAGTTCGAAAGTGTGACAATTAATATCAGAGATACAAGCAGTACCAGAAGTTTGTTCACTATATCAATAAAGCAGAAAATCTGAGTGATAAAAAATGATAAATCTTAACGATAGAGAAAAAAAATTATTATTTATTCTTGCAGGTATACTCATTACCGGCTTTGTTTATTATTTTATTCTTTCCCCGATAATTGAATTTAAAAAAAATTCTGATGATATTTACAATAAGAATAGATTAAAAATAAATAAGCTTGATGATATATACTCTGAGTACAGGGATATTATTACAGAAAAAAGTAAATTGAGTGCAGTTGCCTCCGGAAACAGCGGCATCGGTTCGATGGTTGACGAGATCGCTTCGAGCTTAAAAATAGCAAGTAATAAAGTATATTTGAAAGAGAATCCGGGAATTGTCCAGAATAGCATCCAGAAAATGACCACTGAAATAAAATTTGAGGGAGTACCTGTTAAAGAGCTTTTAGAATTTTTAAATAGAATTGAAAATTCTAATACACCGCTAAAAATTCAGAGCCTCGTAATTTACTCGGGAATAAAAGAAAGAAGCAGGTATGACGCCGTAATTACAATCGTGAGTTTGAGCAAGAGATAAAATGAAAATAAATAAAGAACTGATAAAATCGATAATTAGTGATTTGCCTTCAAAAATAAAGCAGGTTACCGGAACAATTTATAATTTACCGCATTCAGGTAAATATCTTTTACTCTCGCTAGTTTTATTAATTTTATTTTTAATAATGTCATTCCCGTATGATTTTCTAATTAAAAAAAAGATTTACGGACTCGAAGGTAAATCATTCCGATCTATTGAATTTTCAGGATTCGATTTCAGTATTTTCAGTGAAACTTATATTGATAATTTAATTATTGTTTTGAATAACAGCAATGAGATAACCTGTAAAAACGCTATAGTTAATTTAACTCTTAATCCGGTCACTTTATTCATCAATAACAAATTAAAGTCAGATTTTCAGTTCGATTCCCTGAAATACAGCGGGAAAGATTTTGAGTTAATCTTTAATGTTAACGGAAATATGAATCTGACACTCGATAAACAAACCAGTATACCCAAAGACGGGCCTGTGAAAATAATCATAAGTGATTCAAATATTAAACTTAATAATATCAGTATACCTGGGCCTATGGGCCCGCTCCCGCTGAAAATAGAATCCGTTAATATTCAGAGCGGTAATATTGACTCTGTTATAACAAATGGAATCCTGAAATTTAACTCTTTTAAATTAACAGGGAGCGATATTTCCTGTGATATAACCGGTTCCATTGAATTAACAAATAATTCCAGAATCGATTTAATCGTAAACATCGATTCGGAGTCGGCTGTACTTGATCAGTATAAAGACGTGCTGGCCTCTTTTATAAAAAATAATATCCTTTCACTAAGAATTAAGGGAACTCTGTCAAAACCCGAATTGGCAATAAACAGTGCAGAAAAAAATGAAAATTGAAATGGCAAAACATTCCGGCTTTTGTATGGGAGTCAGAAAAGCAATTCTTAGAATAGTTGATGAACTAAATTCATCTGAAGAAAAAATTTATATGTACGGCCCTCTGATTCACAATCCACAGACAATTGAAGTTCTTAAAAACCGTGGACTCATAACAATTAATTCTCTTGATGATTTGAATAACAGGCAGATTGCAATCAGAACTCATGGTATTCCGATTGACGAGAACAAAAGGATAAGGGCAAACGCGTTACGTACAATCAATTTAACCTGTTCAAGAGTTGCCAGAGTACAATCTATCATAAAGAAATATTCAGGTGCCGGTTATTATACAATAATAATCGGAGATAAAGACCACGCTGAAGTAACCGGATTAAAAAGTTATGCCTGTGCAGGTGTACATGTAGTATCTAATGTGAATGACATAAAAGGAATTGCTGAAGCCGAAAAATATATTATTGTATCCCAAACTACACATGAACGAAATCAGTTTGACCAGCTTGTATCAGAAATATCAAAAAAATTTAAAAACGTATATGTAATAGATACTATATGTGACTCAACAAGGTTAAGGCAGGACGATGTAAAAAACGGAATTATAAAAGGAATAGACACCCTTGTAGTTGTTGGAGGGAAAAATTCAGCTAATACATCACGTCTTTTAAAAATTGGTATCGATAATGGAATAAAATCATTTCATATAGAAACGGATGCTGAATTAAAAAAAGAGGATTTTAAAGATAGTAAATATGTTCTTGTTACGGCAGGTGCCTCTACTCCCGGCTGGATAATTAATAATGTTTTGGAAAGACTTTATATAATAAAAAATGAAAGCAGTAATTTTCTGGTAAAATCTGTAAAACATTATATTGAATTATTGATAAGAAGCAATATTGTTTCTTCTGCGGCATCAATGTTTATGGTCTTATTAGCACAACTTTACGCCGGAATCTCATTTGATATTCAGTATGGCATAATTGCTGCACTTTATATATTTGTAATGTATTCAGTTAATAACTATCTCGACCGGAGCTTCCTTATAAAAAGCAATTCATATAAATATAAAATTTATGATAAATATGGATCTTATCTGCTGTTTTCATCGATCATTTCATTTATCGCGTCTTTATATATTGCAATGAGTATCTCGTTGTCCCTGACACTTTTATTATTAGTTCCATACATTTTCGGATTAATCTATTCTACTCCGGTTATTAAAAATATTGTAAAAGGTATTAATTTTAACCTTCTTAAAAAAATTTATAACACAAAGATTGTCACCGGTTTAGGCTGGCTTGTTGCAGTAATAATAATTCCGTATCACGGCAATAGTGTATCATGGCAAATATATCTTTCAGCAGGTTTGTTCTTCTTTATGTTTGTTTTCATCAGGCATCTGATAATTGATTTTGTTGCATTTCAGGGAGATCTGATACTCGGGCGGGATACGCTGCCGACATGGCTTGGTGTAAAAAATGTAATAACACTATCTTATGTGACTATACTGCTAAGTTCTTTAGTCTTTATAATTGTATCAATTACATCAGGCATGTCTCTCTTCTTATTGCTTCTCATATGCATTATTTACTATGTTTTACTGCTGAAAAAAATACAAAAAACAGATTATCTTATTTCGCTGAGATATGAATTTATAGTCGACTTAAATTATCTGATTATGGCAATTCTTTATTTTGTGATCAGATTTTCACCAGCTTTACTTTAGGGCCTGTAAAAATTTTTAACTCATTTTCAGCAGTATAGATATCTCCGTCCATAGTGTACTCAAAAATTCCTTTCTGTTTTATTAAAATAGATTTTCCAAATACATTTAAATATTTCGGAGATTTAATTCTTTTACCGGTTCTAATTTTATTCAGGTATCTTAAAATTCCTCTCGGGTTCATTCCCAGAACAATAACCTGAAATGTTCCGTCAGATTGAACTGCTTCAATTAAAGGTGAGAATCCCATGCCTATATGCTCTACTGTTCCGGCAAGGATTCCCGATACAGGATTAATCAGTACCTTTTTCCCGTCAATAAAAACGGCCTGCTCGGTTAACCTGAAAATTTCACCATCTTTAATGTTAAGAATCCCCTCCTTCGCGCCCATGAATGCAACCTGAAGGTTCCTGTAAAGGCCTTTTTCCTTACCTGAATATGCCTTATTCAGAAAATTAGTAACAAGTCCTGTACCGAAGAGAAAACAATATTTATCCAATATTTTTATTGTATAACGGTCTTCTGTTTTTATAATTTTTTCTTCCCCGATTCGTTTCAATAATCGTTTTAACAATGCCGGACCTCGACCTTTTAATTTTACAGATCTGGCAATATTATCCATTGTTCCTTCTTTAAGAATAAGTACTGGAGGCACAGGCTCCGGATGAAAAGCATTTATCAGTTCACTTAAAACCAGGTGAATAGTACCATCTCCTCCGCCTATGCAGATGTAATCAAGCTTATTGGATCTATATTTTTTTGCCGTTTCTTTCAGTTGTTCAATATTTTCCGGAGTGCTGATTATGACGTTTTCTGAATTGTGATCCATATATGTACCTATAGAAGCTCTGCCGGTTCTGAACTTTTTTGCATTGGGATTTATAATTACACCTATTTTTTTCATTAAAATACTCCGTTTTTATATTAAATAATATCTTGCAATTATTATGTAACTGCTCAAAAACTGGTGATGAATTAAATTTCTGCCTAACTTTGAAACGCGGAAATCACAATAAAAATGATATTTGAATAGTTACATTACTATAAAGGAAATAAGAGTAATTTTTATTCAATAAAAAATTAAAAAATATATCAGTATTTAGTTCCTTAATTCTTTATAAACTAAAATGCTTAAATATACCCGCCAGTCAAGGCGGATGCCGTTCTGTTCTAAAATATATAATCAGGAAGTACTGCTAAAATTATATGATTAATGATATTCTAAATAAGTATTTGAACAATGAAAAATCAGGGGAAGTAACCGGTTATTCCATGGACGGTATTACCAGACTTCTGAACCATCTTCGTAATCCGCATAAAAATTTCAAATCATTGCATATTGCCGGTACAAACGGAAAAGGTTCGACGGCCTTTATGCTTTCAACAATTCTCGAAAAATCAGGATACAAAACAGGGCTTTATACTTCACCTCATCTTATTACAATTAATGAACGTATAAAGATAAATTCCTGTGACATAGACGATTCCCGCCTGTACAAATATATAAGTGATATTGACTGTATTGTCGGCAATGATAAAACTTTATCGCCAACATATTTTGATATATTGACTGCCGCTGCTTTTGCATATTTCAGTGATGAATCAGTTGATATTGCTGTAATAGAAACAGGCCTTGGCGGAAGGCTGGATTCCACAAATGTGGTCACACCTGAAATATCCATAATTACTGATATTTCAATGGATCATATTCACATACTCGGTGATAAAATTTCAGACATAACAAAAGAAAAGTGCGGTATTATCAAACCGGCTATCCCTGTAATTACCTCTAATACTGATCCCGAGATTATTAGTATAATAGAACAATACTCCAGTATAAATGAGTCAAAGCTATATTTGTATAATCGTGATTTTTTTACACAAAATATACGAAGAGATAATAATCATTTTGTATTTGATTATTCAGCGGATGATACTATTCTTCCCGATATCAGTCTTTCACTTTTTCCTGTGCATCAGGTGAAAAACAGTTCCGTTGTAATAACTGCATTATCCTGTTTAAAAACGAATGGTTTTCCGACTATTTTGTATTCTGCAATATACAGAGAACTTAAAAAAGTACAAGTTCCGGGAAGATTTCAAATACTTCAGGCTGACCCATTAATTATTTATGATCCTGCCCATAATTATGATTCACTGAAAAACCTGCTAAATGGCCTTGAAGCATACCACTCTGACAAAAAGAAAGTCTTTATATTTTCGATGATGAAAGATAAGGCAGATGCTAAAACACTCGAGTTGCTGACAG